>Ga0256404_1000794_pt1 | contig 80972 bp, 50 predicted proteins | sample RumenRJG_01DNA_FD_185990 | JGI IMG/M metagenome (GOLD analysis project Ga0256404, IMG submission 185990) | Bovine rumen microbial communities from Lethbridge, Alberta, Canada - RJG_01 | ecosystem: Host-associated > Mammals > Digestive system > Stomach > Rumen | place: Canada: Alberta | collected...
CCACTTTAAAAAGTCAGGACATGAGAAAAAAAGGGGGAATAATCAATGCGCAGCCACTCCCCTCCCTTGTAGGGGAGGGGTTGGGGTGGGGTCAGTATCTTTCTCATAGACAGGATATTACAGACCCTGCCCCTCCCCTTGATGGGAGGGGAGTGGCTGCGCCTTCGTGCGCGACATGTCCTGACTTTTTAAAGTGGACTCAGTGGTTATGTATGAAAAGCAAGACCATGAAGCCTCGCTTGTGGAGGAAGGGAGTAATAGCCTAACACCAAAACAAGTTGTTTTGGTCTGCAATAAATACTTCCTTGGACTCGAAGGAATACTCCGTTGAAAACCAAAACAACTTGTTTTGGTGTCAAAGGAAATCATGGTTGCAGATGGTTTAATATCGCCTTGTCTGAGAAGCATTCCCCCATTGAAGGCTTACGAAGAGGTGCAGTAGCTGTCCCTATTGTTAATCTTCCAAAAAGAGACCGATGTATCAACCTTTTTTCGTAAATTTGCAGCTCATAACCAACATGTCTCTGCATCTTTAAGTTGTGAGACCTGCAGATGAACACACTAAAGCACGTCGTTAACTGGGTTATCTGGAGCCTCGTGGCACTCTATGTGCTGCTCATGACGCTGACCCACTTACCCGTCTTCCAGCAGTGGCTGGCAGGACGGGCAGCACAGGCTATTGGGCAGAAGTTGGGTACTGAAGTACACATAGGCAGCATCGACCTGGGCTTTCTGAATCGTCTGATTGTCGACGACGTGACGGTCAAGGACCAAGAGCAAGGAGACCTGCTCCGCGTAGGACGCATGTCGGTAAAGGTAGACCTGCTGCCACTGAGCGAGGGACGCATCGTCATCTCGTCGGCACAGTTGTTCAACGCCCACGCCGTGCTCCTGCGCAAGGACTCGCTTTCGAAGACCAACTTCCAGTTTGTCATCGACTCGCTTGCATCGAAAGACACCACGAGCCAGACGCCTCTGAACCTGGCCATCAACTCGCTGATTGTAAGACGTTCCAGCGTCAGCTACGACCAGCAGGACATGCCCGAGACCAAAGGTATTATCAACCCCAAGCATTTGAACATGCGCGACATCAGTGCCCATATCCTGCTTAAGGCGCTGACCGACGACTCGCTGTCGGTCAACGTGAAGCGACTGGCCATGAAAGAGCAGTCGGGGCTCACCGTCAGCCGACTGTCCATGCAACTGCAGAAAGATACGCATGGAGCCCAGCTGCGCAACTTCTTCCTACAGTTGCCCCGTTCGAGCCTCACCATCGACAGTATCGTGGCAACCTGCGACTTCAACCATCTGAAAGAGACGTTGCAGTTCACAGCCGACCTGACCGATGCCAGCATCACCCCGTCCGACCTCAGCTTCCTCACGCCTAAGACCAGCCAGCTGAAGTCGCCCATCAGCCTGAATGCTCATTTCAGCGGTTCAACTGACAATATCGACATCGAGAAGCTACAGTTGTTTACTGCCGACGGCGCACTGTCAGCTAAATTCAACGGGTGGTATCGTAACTCACAAACCAAGCCCGTGTGGCACGCCCAAGTGGAGAGACTGACCGCCTCCAGTGATTTCTTCAGCCTGTTGATGCAGAACATCGAAGGTATACCACAGTTTGTCAGTCAGCTGAACCAGGTACGAATGACTGGCGAGGCGACCGCCCATACAGACGGTTCCATCGACATGAACGGACAGGTAGCCTCAAACATGGGCAACCTGAAGCTAAAGGCCAACATTGCCGACAACCGCTACTACCGAGGCCACATTGACACCGATAGCATCCATTTGGGTCAACTGCTTGAAAACGATCAGCTTGGACTACTCACGGCAACCGTCGACATCAGCGGCGACCAGCATATCGTCAGTGCCCAAGGCAACGTGTCGCATCTGGACTTCCGCGGCTATACGTACCGTGATATTACGGTCGACGGCAGCTACAACCACAGTAAGGGCGATATTGCCGGCAAGCTCCAGATCAAGGATTCTCATCTGGAAACCGACCTGGAAGGCAGCCTGGTGAACAACGGCAACTATGCCATCCGACTCACAGGCGACGTGAAGCATCTTTCACCGAAGGCCTTACAGCTTAGCGACCAATGGGGCAACGCCACTTTCAGCGCCTTGCTCGATGTCGACTTCGTAGCCAGCAACCTAAACGATGCACAAGGACGCGTCAACATCAAGGACTTTGTCATGCGCGACACGACATCTGCCTATCGTATCAGCAACCTGCAACTGCTGTCGGGCTACGACGAAGAAACCCACTTCCTGAAACTTACCGGCGATATGGGCGAGGCAGAATTGAAGGGGCACTTCGACTGGGCTACGCTGCCCCAGAGTTTCTACAGCTACATCGGCTCAAAGCTCCCCACCCTGCCCGGCCTGCCAAGCGTCAGCAAACCCATCGACAACGACTTCGACATCAGGCTGTTCCTGAACGACACCGAGTGGCTACGCCATCTGCTAAGCATCGACCTGTCGCTACAGAAGCCCCTGATACTCCACGCTTCCATCAACGACAAGAGCCATAAGCTGAATGTGGCCGGAAGCATGCCGAAATTCCGCTATAACGACAGCCAATATGAAAATGCCAATATCCGCATCTCATCGCCTGGCGACTCAATGAAATGCGAAGTGGGTGCTGTGAGGGTTTCCGACGACAACGGCGACCGGATGGATTTCAACGTTCAGGCTACGGCTGCCCATAACGAGCTGGTCACCACATTGGGATGGGACAACAACAAACAGAACGAAAACATCAAAGGCCAGCTCCACACAAGCACCTCGCTTTACAGAAACACTAACGGCAAACCAGAAGCTCATATCTACGTGCTCCCGTCGTACGTAGTCATGGGCGATACGACATGGATTGTTGAGCCGGGAGGTATCGTCTATAATGCCGGTCAACTGCTGGTCGACCACCTGTCGGTAACCAACGCAGAGCAGCACATCATCGTCGACGGCATCGCTTCCGATAGTCCTTCCGACTCCCTGATTGTCGACCTCAAGGGGGTCGAAGTGTCCTATATCCTGGATCTCGTGGGCTTTACGGCTGTGAGTTTTGCCGGCAAGGCAACAGGTAAGGCCTTTGTCACCCAGGCTTTCGGCCAGCCTAATGCGTGGGCCAATTTACGGGTTGACCAGTTCCGGTTCGAAGACGGACGCATGGGAACACTCAATGCCCAGGCACAATGGAACCGGTTGGAAAAACAGATTGACATCCATGCTATAGCCAACGACGGCCCTGACGCTATCACCTACATCGACGGCTACGTGTCACCAGTAAAGGAAAACATCGACCTTGCCATCAAAGGACGAGGCACATACGTCGAATTCCTACACACCTACGCCAGCAGCTTCCTAAGCAATATCACCGGCCATGCCTACGGCGACCTGCGACTCGTTGGACCATTAGGCGAGATGGACCTGCTCGGTAAACTGGTGGTCAACGCGCAAGCCACAGTGACAGCTCTTGGCACAACATATACGTTGACGCAAGACACCGTGGACTTCGTCCACAACGACATCCTGCTACACAACGTAACTGCCCGCGACATCTATCAGAACACCGCCCAGCTCAATGGAGGCATTCACCACGACAACCTGTCGGACCTGACCTTCGACCTCGACATCAAGACCGACAAGCTACTGGCCTACAGCATGCCTTCAGACAATGGCGACATTTTTCACGGCACCGTCTTCGCCTCTGGCGACGTAGAGCTGATAGGACGGCCAGGCGAGGTCATTATCAACTGCAATGCCACACCGCTCGACGGCACCGTCTTCACCTATGATGCAGCCTCTCCCGAGGCTATCAGCGACCAGAGTTTCATCCGTTGGCACACAAGGAAAGAAAATAACGAAGCAAACATACTCGAGGAAACTGCGGTCAGAAGCTACACAGCATCCACAACAACGACTGAAGACGATTCACCCACCACAGACCTTCGCATCAATTTCCTTGTCAACACCACGCCTGATGCCACACTACGAATACTCATGGATGCCAAGACGAGCGACTACATCACCCTTGCCGGACACGGTGTCATCCGTGCTACCTACTATAACAAAGGGGCTTTCCTGATGTTCGGAACCTATACCGTGGATCAGGGAACCTATGGTGTGACCATCCAGAATATCATCAAGAAGAACTTCACCTTCCAGCCTGGAGGCACACTGGCCTTTGGCGGTGCTCCCTTCGATGCCAACCTGAACCTGCAAGCCGTCTATACCGTCAATGGCGTCTCACTGTCTGACCTAAGCATCGGAAACTCGTTCTCGAACAACACCGTACGTGTAAATTGTCTGATGAACATTGGTGGACAGGCAGGTGCACCACAAGTGGAGTTCGACCTGGACATGCCCACAGTGAATAGTGAAGAGAAACAGATGATACGTTCGGTCATCACCAGCGAACAGGAAATGAACCAACAGGTGCTCTACCTCCTTGGCATTGGCCGTTTCTACACACAGGGAAACAACAACGCCAACACGCAGCAACAGTATGGACAGTCGCAACTTGCCATGCAGAGCTTCCTTTCCGGCACACTGAGTACACAGATCAACGAAGTGCTTTCGCAGGTGTTGAAGTCAAACAACTGGAACTTTGGAGCAAACATCTCTACAGGCAATGAGGGGTGGCACAACGCTGAATACGAAGGATTGGTCAGTGGACGCATGTTGAACAACCGACTGCTCATCAATGGTCAGTTCGGCTATCGCGACAACGCCACACAAGCCACGCCTTCGTTCATTGGCGACTTCGATATCCGCTACTTGCTCCATCCTAACGGAAACCTCGCACTGAAGGTCTACAACCAGACAAACGACCGCTATTTCACCCGTTCAAGTCTGAACACCCAAGGCATCGGACTCATCATGAAGAAGGACTTCAACGGACTTGGCGAGCTATTTCACCTCAAGCGGGAGAAAAAGCAGTAAACCTTCAGGACATCCACGCAGCGCACATCTCTGCACAACGCTCACCGTCGACACCTGCTGAGACAATGCCTCCGGCATAGCCGGCACCCTCACCACAGGGGAATAGTCCCTGTAACTGCACATGCTGTAAGGTCATGGAATCGCGGGTGATACGTACGGGACTCGACGTTCGGGTCTCAACGGCAATCATCACTGCCTCGTTGGTCAGGAATCCATGCGCCTGACGGCCAAAGGTACGGAACCCTTGCTGCAAACGGCTTACAATCGACTTCGGCATCCAGAAATGGAGCGGTGAAGCCAACAATCCCGGTGCATAGCTGCTTTGAGGAAGGTCAGCACTCAAACGTCCGTTCACGAAGTCGGCCATGCGCTGTGCCGGTGCTGTCTGCTTCCTGTTGCCCTGCTGCCAACAGTCGCGTTCCAGCCGCTCTTGGAAACGCAGCATCTTCAGCACGTCGTCGCCTTCCACATCGTCAGGATGCGTCTCGACCACCATACCACTGTTGCTCCATTTCGTACCACGACTGGCAGGACTCATACCGTTGACAACTATCTGCTCCGGCCCTGTCGCAGCGGGAATAACAAAGCCACCAGGACACATACAGAACGAGTAGACGCCACGACCGTCGACCTGTGTTACAAAGGAGTATTCAGCAGCAGGGAGCCAGCGTCCCCTACCCTCGCGTCGATGGTATTGTATCTGATCTATCAGCTGTGCAGGATGTTCCAACCTGACACCTACGGCAATGCCCTTGGGCTCTATCTCAATCTTCGCATCAGCCAGATAGCGGTAAACATCGCGGGCACTATGGCCTGTAGCCAGGATAACAGGACCAAGGAATTCTTTGGTGGTGGGTGGAAGATGGAGGGAGGAGGAAGAACACAATGCTTCCACACCCATCACCTTATAAGTCTCACCAGAGTCTATCCTCCTTCCACCCTCCACCTTCAACCCTCCACTAATCAAGAGTCGCGTCATCTTTGTCTGGAAGTGAACCTCACCGCCACAACGGATGATAGTGTTACGCATGGCCTCGATGACCTGTGGTAGTCGGTCGGTACCGATATGCGGATGGGCATCGGCAAGGATAGCTGTCGAGGCCCCATGCTGACAGAACACACGCAGTATCTTTTCTATGGGACCGCGCTTCTTTGAACGGGTATAGAGCTTGCCGTCGCTATAGGCACCGGCACCGCCCTCACCGAAGCAATAGTTGCTCTCTTCATCGACCTGCTGCGTACGGGCAATCTGAGCAAGGTCTTTCTTCCGTTCATGCACGTCCTTGCCGCGCTCAATCACAACGGGGCGTAAGCCCAGTTCTATCAAACGTAGGGCAGCAAACAGACCGCCAGGACCCGCACCGACGACAACGACCTGAGGCTTATCTGATACATCCTGATAGCCGACAGGCTCAAACACATCGTCGGTAGCCACCTCATTAATATATACGCGCACGCGGAGGTTGACGTAGATGGTACGCTGTCGGGCATCGATAGAGCGCTTCAATACTCTCACGCTCGTCACATCATCCTTATTTAGTCCGTATTCGTCGGCCAGAAAGGCCACGAGACAATCCTGCTGTGCGGCCACTTCGGGCAACACTCTTACTTGATATTCGCTTATCATTCTGTCAAAACGTTATTTTGCAGGCACAAAATTAGTAAAAATGTAGCAAAATGACAAATATTTATGTTGTTGTTCAAAATATTTTTGTACTTTTGCACCCTGTAAACCAAAAGCCCCGTCCGTTTAGGGGTATCAAAACAAAAAATAAACAACAAAATGAAAGTAATGAAATTCGGCGGAACGTCCGTAGGTTCCGTGAACAGTATTCTGAGTTTGAAGAAAATCGTGGAGGCAGAAGCCCGCACGCAGTCAGTCATCGTTGTAGTTAGCGCACTCAACGGCATCACCGACCAGCTCATCGCCACATCACAAATGGCAAAGAAAGGCGAAAAGCATTATCGTGAAGAGTATGACGCGATGGTACTGCGCCACCACCAGATGATAGACGCTATCATCACTGACAACAAAAAACGTGAGGAACTGCTGAACCAGATAGACAAGCTTTTCGACCAGCTGAAGAGCATCTACTTTGGCGTCTACCTAATACACGACTTGAGCGAAAAGACACAAGACACCATTATCAGCTACGGTGAGCGTTTGAGCTCGCACATCGTAGCCGCCGTGATTGACAACGGTGTGCGTATGAACGCCCGCGACTTTATCCGCACGGAGAAGAAGCACGGAAAGCACGTGCTTGACACCGAGCTCACTGCCCAGCTGGTAAAAGAAGCATTCGACCCAATATATGCTGGTACATCCATAAACAAGACCATCGCGGTAGTTCCTGGCTTCATTGCCCGCGACCGCGATAGCCACGAGACAACCAATCTGGGACGTGGTGGTTCTGACTATACCGCAGCCATCATCGCTGCAGCCCTCGATGCCGAGGTGCTGGAGATATGGACCGATGTCGACGGCTTTATGACTGCCGACCCGAAGGTCATCCAGTCTGCCTACACCATCAACGAGCTTTCCTACGTCGAGGCAATGGAGCTTTGTAACTTCGGCGCGAAGGTCATCTATCCCCCGACCATCTATCCCGTCTGCATCAAGAACATCCCCATCAAGGTGAAGAACACCTTCAACCCCGAACATCCGGGCACACTCATCAAGGATAAGATTGACAACGACCTGAAGCCCATCAAGGGCATCTCCTCCATCAAGGGCACCACGCTCATCACCGTCACGGGTCTATCCATGGTGGGTGTCATCGGCGTGAACCGCCGTATCTTCACCACGTTGGCCAATAAAGGTATCTCGGTGTTCATGGTCTCTCAGGCTTCTTCCGAGAACTCTACATCTATTGGTGTGCGCGACGAGGATGCCACAGCTGCAGCCGAAGTGCTCAATGCCGAGTTTGCCAAGGAGATTGAGACGGGTGCCATGTTCCCCATGCAGGTAGAGAGTGGTCTGGCCACTATCGCTATCGTGGGTGAGAACATGAAACAGACGCCGGGTATTGCCGGTAAGCTCTTCGGTACCTTAGGACGAAGCGGAATCAGTGTCATTGCCTGTGCACAGGGTGCATCAGAGACGAACATCTCGTTCGTTGTCGACGGACGCTTCCTCCGTAAGTCGCTCAACGTACTCCACGACTCGTTCTTCCTCTCCGAATACAAGGTGCTCAACCTCTTCATCTGCGGTATCGGCACCGTGGGCGGCATGCTGCTTGAGCAAATCCGTACCCAGCAGCAGGTGCTCATGCAGAAGAAGCGTCTGAAGCTGAACGTGGTGGGTATTAGCGACGTGTCGAACTTCGTGCTCGACCGCGATGGTATCGACCTCGACAACTACGAACAGCGTCTGCGTGCCGGTGAGCCTGCTAACACCGAGAAGATGCGCGACGAGATCGTGAAGATGAACATCTTCAACAGCGTCTTCGTCGACTGCACGGCCAGCCGTCAGATTGCCACCCTCTACCAGACGTTCCTTGAGCATAATATCAGCGTGGTGGCAGCCAACAAGATTGCGGCCTCCAGCGAATACGACAGCTACATCAAGTTGCGTCAGACGGCACGCGACCGTGGCGTCTGGTTCCGCTACGAGACCAACGTAGGCGCTGGCCTGCCTATCATAGGTACCATCAACGACCTGTGCAACTCGGGTGACAAGATCCTGAAGATCGAGGCCATCCTCTCCGGTACGCTGAACTTCATCTTCAACGAGATTGCAGCCGACGTACCTTTCTCCGAGACCGTACGCCGTGCCAAGGAACAGCGCTACTCGGAGCCCGATCCGCGCATCGACCTCAGCGGTACAGACGTCATCCGCAAACTCGTCATCCTTACCCGTGAGGCGGGCTACAAGGTAGAGCAGGACGATGTGGAGAAGCACCTCTTCGTGCCCGACAGCTATTTCGAGGGCTCGCTCGACGACTTCTGGAAGCGTCTGCCCGAGCTCGATGCCGACTTTGAGGCCCGCCGCAAGGTGCTCGAGTCTGAAAGCAAGCGCTGGCGTTTCGTGGCCACGATGGAAGCCGATGCGAATCATCCTTCGTCGTTCAAGACCAGCGTTGCCCTCAAGGAGGTGCCGCAGGGCCATCCGTTCTACGGTCTCGAAGGCTCTAACAACATCGTGCTCCTCACTACCGAGCGCTACAGAGAATACCCCATGCTCATTCAGGGTTATGGTGCCGGTGCTGCCGTCACCGCTGCCGGTGTCTTTGCCAACATCATGTCTATCGCTAATATCTAATAGTGTGCTGGACGGTTTTGCCGTCCAGCCTTTTCTTTCCCTTATGAAGCACATCATTATTCTCGGCGACGGCATGGCCGACCACGCCGTAGAGCGATTGGGAGGCAAGACGCTGCTGCAATATGCCGATAAACCTGTGATGGACCACCTGGCTAAGAACGGTAGGACAGGCAGGCTTATCACCGTGCCCGAAGGATTCCCTCCCGGCAGCGAGGTGGCCAACACCGCTATCCTGGGCTACGACCTGAACAAGGTCTATGAAGGGCGCGGTCCGTTGGAGGCTGCCTCCATTGGCTATGATATGCAACCCGACGACTTCGCCATCCGCTGTAACATCATCACCTTACAAGACGGGAAGATTATCACCCACAACGGCGGTAACCTCCAGACCGAGGATGCCCGCGTGCTCATCGACTACCTGAACGAGCACCTCGCCAAGCCCATCAATGAAGAGCAAGGCTGCGAACGCGTGAAGTTCATCTGCGGCATTCAGTACCGTCATCTGCTGGTCATCAAGGGTGGCAACAAGCACATCGAGTGCGCACCGCCCCACGACCATCCGGGCGAAGCGTGGCGTCCCCTGCTGGTAAAGCCTGAAGAAGCAACTGTGGTCAGCGGTTCTGCCGCTGACACCATGCACCTAACGCCCCAACAAACCGCTGACCTCATCAACGAGTTGATACTCCGTTCGCAGGAACTCCTGCCCCAGCACCCCTATAACCTTGCCAAGGCAGCCAAGGGCGAGCGCCAGGCCAACAGCATCTGGCCGTGGAGCGGTGGCTATCGCCCCTCCATGCAGACGCTCATGGAACAGTATCCGCAGGTGAAGACAGGTGCCGTCATCTCTGCCGTCGACCTGATCCAGGGCATCGGCAAGTATGCCGGCCTGCGCATCATCAAGGTGCCCGGTGCCACCGGCCTTGCCGACACCAACTACGAGGGCAAGGCACAGGCAGCCATCGAGGCAATGAAGCAGGACGACTTCGTCTTCGTCCATGTGGAAGCAACCGACGAGGCAGGCCACGACGGCGACCTCGACCTGAAGCTACGCGCCATCAACTACCTCGACCAACGGCTCATCAAGCCCATCGTCGAGGCTACAGAACAGATGCAGGAACCTGTCTGCATCGCCGTACTGCCCGACCATCCCACACCCGTAGAGCTACGCATCCACGTCAACGAGCCCGTGCCCTTCCTGATATATTATAAAGGTATAGAGCCCGACGATGTGCAGACCTACGACGAAGTGTCGTGTGTCTCTGGTAGCTTTGGCTTGCTACGCCTCAACGAGTTCATGCAGACATTCATGGCCCCATTAGCCCAATAAAGAAGACAACAAATAATCAACACAATAATGGAAAAGAATCTAAGAATGGGCTCGCTCTGCATACACGCAGGCTACAAGCCCAAGAACGGAGAACCTATCGAAGTGCCCATCATCCAGAGCACCACCTTCAAATACGACGACTCCGACGAGATGGCCCAACTCTTCGACCTGAAGAAAGAAGGCTATTTCTACACGCGCCTTCAGAACCCGACCAACGACGCGGTAGCAGCAAAGATTGCCGCACTCGAAGGTGGTGTCGGTTGTGTGTTGACTTCATCGGGCCAGGCTGCCAATTTCTATGCCCTGTTCAACATCTGCGAGGCAGGCGACCACTTCGTTACTTCGAACGAGATCTATGGAGGCACGTTCAACCTCTTCGGTGTCACGCTGAAGAAACTCGGCATTGAGTGTACATTCGTCAGCCCTGATGCCAGCGAAGAAGAGATACAGGCAGCTTTCCGCCCCAATACGAAGGCACTCTTCGGTGAGACCATCTCCAACCCAGGCTGTGCCGTGCTCGACATTGAGAAGTTTGCTCGTATCGCTCACAAGAATGGTGTGCCCCTTATCGTCGACAACACCTTTGCCACCCCCATCAACTGCCGTCCCTTCGAGTGGGGAGCTGACATCGTCACCCACTCCACCACAAAATATATGGATGGAATGGCTACACAGGTAGGCGGTGCCGTGGTCGATAGCGGTAACTTCCCGTGGATGGACCATGCCGACAAGTTTCCCGGTCTCTGTACCCCAGACGAGTCGTACCACGGACTGACATACGTGACGAAGTTCGGAAAGATGGGCTATACCACCAAGCTCGTAGCACAGCTCATGCGCGACCTCGGTTCCATCCCTGCTCCCCAGAACTGTTTCCTGCTGAACTTGGGCCTTCAGACACTCCACCTGCGCATGGCTCAGCACTGCCGCAATGCCCAGCGTGTGGCCGAGTTCCTGAACAGCAACGAGAAGGTGGCATGGGTTCACTACTGCGGACTGAAGGGTGATGCCAACTATGAGCGCGGACAGAAGTACCTGCCCAACGGCTCATGCGGTGTCATTGCCTTCGGACTGAAAGGCACTCGCGAGACAGCCATCAAGTGGATGGACTCGCTCGAGATGATTAACATCGTGACCCACGTGGCCGATGCCCGCACCTGCGTGCTCCACCCCGCCAGCCATACCCACCGTCAGCTTAGTGACGAACAGCTGCGTCAGGCAGGCGTGGCACCCGACCTCATCCGCCTGAGCGTGGGTATCGAGGACGTAGAGGACATACTCGACGACATCAAGCAGGCACTTGCCAAAATCTAACCCGACAGAACCATACAACAGACAACTATGCAGTACTATAGCACCAACCAGAAAGCTCCCATAGCCGACCTGCAGAAGGCCGTGGTGAAAGGTCTTGCGGAAGACCGCGGACTCTACATGCCCGAACGAATCAACACGCTCTCGAAGACGTTCCTCAGCCACATGGGTGAGATGTCGTTCAAAGATATTGCCTACAACGTTGCTGACGCCTTCTTTGGCGAAGACATCGATGGCGACGGCCTGCAGGATCTGGTCTACGACACACTGTCGTTCGACTGCCCCGTGGTGAAAGTCAAGGAGAACATCTACTCCCTTGAACTCTTCCACGGCCCCACCCTCGCCTTCAAGGATGTAGGCGCACGCTTCATGGCCCGTCTGCTGCAGTACTTCATTCGTCAGAAAGGCTCTGAATCCCAGAACCTTGTCAACGTTCTCGTGGCCACCAGCGGCGATACGGGTAGTGCCGTTGCCAACGGCTTCCTTGGCGTTGAGGGCATCCACGTCTACGTGCTCTATCCCAAGGGCAAGGTCAGCCCCATACAGGAGTGCCAGTTCACTACGCTCGGTCAGAACATCACGGCTGTTGAGGTCGACGGTGTGTTCGACGACTGCCAGCGCTTAGTGAAGAGCGCTTTCATGGATGAGGAACTGAACAAGCACATGCGCCTCACCTCGGCCAACAGCATCAACGTAGCCCGCTTCCTGCCACAGGCCTTCTACTATTTCAACGCCGTGGCCCGCATGCAAGAAATTGTAAATCGTCAATCGTCAAATGGCAAATCTCTTGTCATGTGCGTTCCCTCAGGCAACTTCGGCAACATCTGTGCCGCCCTCTTCGGTCACGAGATGGGCCTGCCCGTCAAGCGATTCATCGCTGCCAACAACGCCAACGACGTGTTCTATAACTACCTGCAGACCGGTCGTTACGAACCGAAGCCTTCCGTACAGACGCTGGCCAACGCGATGGACGTGGGCGATCCATCGAACTTCGCTCGCATCATCAACCTCTACAGCAAGAACGGTAAGCTTACGCCAGAAGAGACCCACGAGCGCATCACCTCGCTCATCAGCGGTGCTACCTACAGCGACGAGCAGATACGTGAGACTATGCGCCAGTGCTATGAAGAGACGGGCTACATCCTCGACCCACACGGTGCCTGCGGCTACCGTGCACTCCAGGAGCAGCTGCAGCCCGGAGAGGTGGGCATCTTCTGTGAGACCGCCCATCCAGCAAAGTTCAAGGAGAAGGTCGACGACATCCTTGGTATCGATGTCGAGATACCCGAACGTCTGCAAGCCTTCATGAAGGGTACGAAGCAGAGCGTCGCCATGACCAGCGACTTCGCTGACTTCAAGGCTTTCCTCTTGGAGCAATAACACATTATTCCACATTAAAGAGTCCGTTCTACCAAAGGACAAACCACATGGCCCTCCCCTTCCCGGGAGGGCTAACTTATTCGACATTATCAGCATTTCGTGGCGTTTCCAACTACCAGAACTTGTTTTCCGGATGGGCGTTTATCGCTTTCATACAAACCGCCGCCTAAGCACGGACTACAGGCAGGGGTAGCGCTCGGCGACGAAGGAGACACTTGCTACCTTTTATTATTTCTCTCGGCTTTGCTTGCTTGGCTCTGCCAAGCCCCCTTGAATCATAAACGCCATCAGAGGAATCCGGGCTCCCCCATCCCTTGTATCAAAGTTCCTGTCCCCTTGATTCTTTAACAACTGGGCACATCGTACTGCTTCCATCTTCAACCGCGAAGACGAACGAGTTATCGGTCAGGGAATCGTTGCCCAGTGCCAGCTTGATGGTCTCAATCCTTGCAAAGAGGCAGATCGTAAGACCGCTACTGACAGCATAGCAGAGATGGCAGAGGCAACAGTAGGTTCCATCACTCAGTTCAAGTGGGACCTCGCTGTTACCCGCATCGGCCAGCTTGCATCTGAGATGAGCGTCTCTATGGGTGGTCAATCTGTAGGTGGAAGTAATGGTAATGCCGATGAGCTGACGAACTGGGATGGTACTAAGAAACGTGGGTTAGGAGTATAGAATACGCTTCAATCTGTAGAATGAGGAGGTGGACCTAATACCAGACCCACCTCCTTTATTAGCATTAATGCTACTATTTTGTGATTACAAGTTTCTTCCCATCAATAATGTATATTCCTCTTGGCAATTCCTTATTTAGCATGGAAACAGGAATGCTTCTACGTAATATGTGCCCATGTAAGTCATATACATTTACCTTTTTGCTGTCAATACCTGTTGTCCTGATTTTCGTACCAACAGTCCATGTCGCTGTATAACTACGGTTACCGATACTTCCCTTGGCAATTGTCACCTCAAAGGTTGGTTCTTTCAGGTCTGTGCCAATCCAACCTTCAAACGTATAACCTTCTCGTGTAGGATTGACCAATGTAATGTCCTCGCTTTCTATGGTATAGGAAGTAGGATTTGTCTCACCCTCAGCCAATGTACCTCCAGCGAGGTCGTAAGTGATGGAATACTGATTGATAGTCCATGTGGCCGTATAGGTTACGTCTTCTGCAGGCATAGTCTCTGCCACATCGGGGGTCCACCCACCAAAGGTGTAGCCGTCCTTCTCTGGATCATCAGGCTTCGTAATGGGTGCCTCGTAGAGCATCATGCTCTCAGTCTTCACACCATCCACATCCCATGTCAGCTTGTAGCTGTTGCGCTCCCACTGTGCTGTGAACGTCTGGTTGGATGCAGGAACAGTTAGTGGCACTTCGGGACTCCAGCCTTTGAATGTGAATCCTGTCTTTGTCGGGTTGGCTGGCGCAGTTAATTCGGTGCCATAATCCTGCGTCTTCACCACATTCTCCTCGCCATTGTCCAACACGAAGGTCATAGTGTATTGGTTCACAGTCCATGTAGCTGTATAACTGCGGTCGCCAAAGCTGCCCCTAACGATGGTCACAGACTGTGTAGCCTCTGTCAGATTAGTACCTACCCATCCTGCAAAGGTATAACCTTCACGGACAGGGCTTGTCAGGGTGAAGCTCTCACTTTCTATCGTGTAGGAAGTAGGATTCGTCTCACCCTCAGCCAATGTACCTCCAGCGAGGTCGTAAGTGATGGAATACTGATTGATAGTCCATGTGGCCGTATAGGTCACGTCTTCAGCAGGCATGGTCTCTACCACGTCGGGAGTCCACCCTGCAAAGGTGTAGCCGTCCTTCTCTGGATCATCAGGCTTCGTGATGGGGGCTTCGTAGAGTACCATGCTCTCAGTCTTTACGCCATCCACATCCCATGTCAGCTTGTAGCTGTTGCGCTCCCACTGTGCCGTAAACGTCTGGTTGGAAGCAGGAACAGTTGCGGGCACCTCGGGACTCCAACCTTTGAACGTGAATCCCGTCTTTGTCAGGTCGGCAGGCGCAGTTAATTCAGTGCCATAATCCTGTGTTTTTACCACGTTCTCCTCGCCATTGTCCAGTACGAATGTCATGGTGTACTGACTTGGAGCAAACGAGGCAGATAAACTAATATCCTCTGTTACGGTGAATTCGTATGGGTTAGCTTCCTCGCCATCGGACCAATTGGCAAAGTGATAGCCCTCTATAGGTGTTGCCGTTAAAGTGGCCGTAGTCCCAGCTTCATATACACCGCCACCACTTACTGTTCCCATTGTTTCATCACAAGACACTGACACAGAGAAATGTACAACAGGGATTATCATCGGAGTGCTTGGTAAGCCGACTACTTGCTGCGAACGAAACACTACAGAGGTGTTATATACATTCATTTCTTGATTTGTCGACAACTTAAAGGCCTTGAAGGTGATAGTTTCACCTGTGTCTTGGTTACTTCTGATACGCAGGTATCCGTATGAATTCTCATTCCCGTCTTTTTCAACCTTCTGAATGCTTGCAATACCGCGACAGTCCTCATCGCAAAAAGCGGCAATCTCATAATCAGAATAGTCTGTTACGATATTACCGTCAATGCTTAAGGACACATAGGCAGTCATGTCATAGCGATATGCGTAGGCATCAAACTGCCAATGAGAGGATTGTGCGTGGGCCTCTATACAGAGGACCCCACACAATACCATTAATATCAACTTAATATTTGTTTTCATTTTTACTCTCTAATTTAGTTATTTCACATAACGCTTCTGACCATTTACGATATAGAGACCCTTTGGAAGTTTCTGTAGCATCTTAAGTGTCATGTCACGACCAATGAGGATGCCTTCCAAGCTATATACGGTGAAATGCTTTTGGTCACAATTCCATTGTTCAATGCCTGTCACATCGCCGAAAGTAATGACAAATGGGCTATTACGGCTACCTATCACATCATCTCGGAACTGTAACGTTTCATTTGCGACAAAGCTACTTCCTGTTTCTGTTGATTCACAGATGAATGTAATATCAACAGGCTCATCACCATAGACAGTAATGTAGTAATTGTTGCCTACATATTGACCGATGCCTCGCAATTCATTATTTGCAATCGCATAGGCGAGGTAGTCTCCTCCAGTCAGTTCAGCACCGTCTTTGTAGAGTCTGGCTGTGAGATTCATCGTATTGGGATAGCGATGGATATCAACTCCCTCAAGAATAACGGCAGTTGCGCTGGACCTCTTTGCACGGCTTTCATGAGCGCCTACGGACGTAAAGTCGAAAACAAGATTCTTATCAGAAGTTGACTTGTACAGATAGCCCATGCCTGGTTCAAACATGTTAAGAGTTCCTTCCCAGTATCCGCCGGCGTACTCTGCAAATCCTGTTTGGGTGGCAATGTAGTCACCTTCCGAGGCATTAGCGATGACAGAACTTATCGAAGCACTTTCCATATAAGGATATGCTATCCAGTTCCATCCTTTTCTTAATCCTATTGGCATAGTCTCTGTCTGATAGATATGGCCACTGAACGATTTAGTGAAGGGCGTCTTTGCTTCAATTTTGTAAGCCTTTCCTGGCTGGAAAGAGTCAAGTCCGCCAACCATGCCATATTGTGGGTCAAGTATCAGCTCGTCAAACTGTCCCACGATGCGATTGGCGTATGGAATAACCTCGTTAATATCTACAGGTTCACCCATATAAGTTGACATCCAGTTCCAACCGTACTTTATCGTAATGTCCTGATGATAGACTTCGCGCACGAATTCGGCTCGGATATGGAGTGCCTTATCAACGGTAACGATAAGCGTCCTACTACCTTCGGCAACCACTTCTCCATTAATTACCCATCCTGTGAAAACGAAATCAGGTTGGGACACTGCTGTCATCTGCAACGAAGTTCCAAAATCATAAATACCAGAAGCTGCATTCGTAACGCTGCCTTGTTCTTCATCACATTCAATAGTCACCTCATAGTGCTTGGGCGTGAAAATGGCTGTCAACTCCGTATTGCCAGACAAATGACAGTTGTATTCTGGCATATTGCCTACGGTCGAATTATCGTTTTTCCAGCAAGTGAATTCGTAACCCTCTGCTGCAACAGCTTTCAACGTCACATCGCTGTCATAGTCGAATCGACCGCTGGCAGGTGTCACTGTTCCGCCTTCTGAAGGAGAAGCTGCAACCTTTAGAACTACTTTGCCATCGACAAACTGAATCCATGAGGCCTGCTTGCCCGTAGAGCCTGTGAAGCCTTCACTGTCTTCAATACCAGAAGTCTGTACATTCAGTACGTAGTAGCCATCGAGCAGCGTCACTTCGTTGAACTTCAGTTTAAACTCTGATTCGTTTACTTGCTCAATCACAATCTGAGAATCATCTTGAGCAACTCCCTGACAGTTGACGGTAATGTCCTCAGTAGTGAAACTCTCTGCCTTGATAGGCTTGTTGAATTTGACAGTGAGCTCTGTTAGTTGCTCTTTTAGCACCGTTCCCTCTTCAGGTACACCAGTATAACTCTCAACCTCTAACTCCAGTTCTGGCTTTGGCTCAAACATCAGATAGAACGTTTCACCATCTGCCGACATGTTGCCCACGAAATGCAGACGTTTTTCATAGAGCGGATCTTTGCCATCACGCAGTGTGCAACCAGTTTGCCAGATGTTATCCACATTAACTTCTGTTCCATCGGCACGGGTGACCTTCACCAGTTTCTGCTTGCCGTAGGTCGGGTCAAGCAGCGAACCATAGTTCCAACCGGAACTGCCGGCAGTTACATTCAGCACAAACTCTGTATCGCTTTGCTTCACAATGTTTGCAGATGAAACTATATACGTGCCTTGCTGAGTTGCATCGGTGAAATACACTTCATCGGGGAGGTCTTCCCTGTCCTTGATGTCATTCACAAGGAAACCACGCAGAGGCTTATCACCGTCTGTCCTAACAGTGAATCCGTGAATCAATTCATGAACGGTCACGGTGTCAAGCAATGACAAGTCGGGATTATTACGACTGGTCAGATGGGTAGCCTTCACATCGTACTCTATGAAATGACCAAGCAATGAGCTTTGCAACCACCACTGGGCGTAAGCCTGTGAGTGGGCAGGGATGGTACCGAAGTCGCTGGTCATGCTGCCACCAAGCGAGAGATTCTTATCACCGCCATTCAACTGAGTGCTTATCAGTTCGAACGAGATTGCAAGTCCTTTCTGATTGTCGATGATTTCTGGCTGATGGGTTGTCAGGTTCATGTTCTCTGCATCACCATATCCCTTGTTGTTCACGATAAGTGCAAACTCCGAGGGAATCATTGGTTCAACAGTCTCAGTTAGCGGGTCGTCACCAAACACATCACGTTGCATGAAGTAGGTCATCTCCAAGTTGGGCGACGGATTCACGGTAAGTGTGACGGGATTCAGGTCACGAGTGACGGTTAGGCCAGTGTATGGGTCGGTATAAGAGAAAGAGCCTCCGAATGAGTAATCCTTCGGCTCTGTCGGGGCAGCATACTTTGTCGGAATGAACAAGATGGTTGCCACACCTGTGCCATTCGCCTCAAGCGTCCAACCAGAGGTAAAGTCAAGATTGCCTGTAAAGCCGTTCAGCGACTCAGCATCAATTTGGAACTCATGCGAAGTAGTCAGGTTACCGTCCATGTCGCGCACCTCAAGATTCATCTTCACATCCTTCATCGCCGTTGTCTCATTGCCGTTGTTCACAGTCAGTGTGCCACGGAATGCCTGACGGGTCATCACATTCTTCTGCTTGAAGGAGAGGGTGACGGTGGAACAGATGGAGGGAGAGTCATCGGAGTCTTCTTCATCTTTGTTACTATGTGTGGAATATTTTCTAACAAACAATGGCATTTCACATTCAAGATGATTAAAAGAGGCAACAACTGTTGTAGTTCCCTGTTTTTTACCATATATCTTTGACGCATCTATATATGCTATAGATTCATCTAAAACCCTATATGTTGGTTCATCTATAACTGTAACATGTCCATCGTCCCAAGTACAATTAACAATTGGCGTGACATACTCATCGTTAATTATCACAACTGAATCATTCTCGAAATTAATGGATACTGGGTGTATCGCATCACGGTTATCCACTTTTATTGATTCATTAGCAGAAAAATAGTTGTCATCGCTATCTCTACCTTCACATAAAAGCGTAATATCACCACTGAAATAATATGGAACAGATATTTTCGCTTCATTGCCTCGAACGCAATCTATCATATTATCGTTTATGACAGCCGCTATTAGTATTTCCTTGAAATTATCGTTGTTAACTCTAATTGATACAATGTTTTTGTCTGCAATATATTCATATTCCCAGTTAATATCAAAAGACGTGGATTCTTGCTTCTTTACTCTATTAGCACGCACTTCACTTCGAGGTGGATATAATTCTCTTACACCATTAAGTGTATTCATTTCAAAATTTAAATGAGGTGTCTTACCAAAACCATCTGCAAATATAGCACTATTAATATCTGCTTTTAGAACATCTAAAACATGTTTATGAATTATAGAATTACTGCATGATGAAGTATGGGCGACGCTTCCATTACCGTTAAAAAGCCTAAAATGCGGACTGCTTAATCCACCCATTTGGCTTTGTACTGGAACAATAAAATCGTTATTGTCTCCATCAAACAATTCCCGTTGACCGTCTTCTAGATTTTCATATCCGCAAGCCTCAAACATTAATTCAAAAGCAGGTCCTTCTAATCCATAAGTTCCAGCAGACTGACCATTGGAATTCGTCACAATAGCATGGCATTTCACCCCATTTGTAGAACCCCAGTTAATGGCATTGATGGCATCACAATTAACACTCAAATTTGCGACCGCACCGTCATTAAAAGATCCAACACTCGGAGCAAATATACTATATGCTTGATTTAGAGCTCTACGTCCAATTTTGTTATCGTATCCATCAAACCACTCGCCTGTCAATGTTGAACGAACATATTGTACTCGAGAATCTAACAAGAAATTGCCTAACTGACTACCCCCGTGTGGAGTGTTTATCGTAATTAACTTACGAATACCTTTAGAGCCATATGTCTGAATTACTTTCTTTGTTAACAGGCCTCCCATAGAATGTCCCACGACATCAACGCAGACACATTCATATCCAGAATGTTTAGAAAGCCAAGTTAATCTATTTCTAATATGCTCATTTACAATTGGCGTATTTATAGTGTATCTGTCATTATGTGTCGCAGAATAATCCACCATAGATAGTTGAATGTCAGTATATGAGTTGGAGTTAATAAGATACCTTCTCATACTATTCCAATTAGCTGGTGACGAATTTAAGCCATGAACAAATACGACAGGGACTCTTATGAGGGCGAAACTCTTCTCACAAGTATAGTCCTGACCATTATATGAATAGGAGAAAACTGTTTTAACTTCTTTAGAAGCCTCCCATGAGTCAGAGAATTCACGGGGAGCTGTATAAACAGCTTCCTTCCAAGAACTTCCTTCTTCAAGGGTTCCTCCGTCTTCTGATTCCAAGTGCCACCCCTTAGGAATAAATTCTGGACAATCTTCTTTGGGGAATTTGGATTTAGAGCCATCTAATACAATTTTAACCTTTGATTCGCCATCTGCAGCCAATCCCTTTCGACTATACTTCCCAGACATATCGGCAACGATGAATTCAATAACAGGCTCATCATCACAATCTGTTTCTTCCGGTTCTTCTGGAGGAACTGGATCATTCTCGTCTGGAGAATCATCAGGATTAGAATCATTGTTGTCAGGTTTCTTATCACAGAACTTTGCTGGGTCATCAGTATCCCAAATCACATAACCGCTTCCATAAGAGCCATTACCCCAATATCCAGGACCATGACCGGGGCCGTAGCCACCACTACCGCCGTAGCTGCCACCGCCGCCTCCACCTGAGCCGGAGGACAGGCAATGACGAGTACCCCACTTCTTGATTTGTTCTGCCAGTTCTTCGCCTGTGTATTTCTGGCAAAGCTCCTTATATTTGGCTCTTGCAATCAGTGTGAAGCATCTTGTACTATTGCTGCTTGCTTTGAATGCCCTTGCACCTGCTTCTTCCGCTGCTTCAGGAAGCATCTTGGCATAGAACACATGCGACTGCTGAGGTGCAAGGACCTCCAGAGACGGGTCATTCAAAAATTCCAAGGTATAGCCATTGCTGATAGACAGCGACAGGTTCACGTCCACAGCATTAACCAATCCTTTGTTTGTCAAGATAACAGGAATGATGCTGTTAGGCTCAGGCTGCTCATCAGGCAGCGTGATGATAACTACGGGCTTGGGCACGCGAGTCTCGTACTTGACGATAGTCTCAATCTCGTACTCATCCTCCACACTTGTTTCTTCCACGTCCCATGAGTAGGTAATGGCCTGATAGCTAAGGAACACTTCCTCATCTTTCTCTACTCCTGGGTCGACGATAACGGTGTTGGCATAGCTGTCGTGCTTGTCGGCATCCACAGTCACGGAGTAGTAGCCTTCAGGCAGTTCTGCTGAGAATGTACCATCATCAGCAGTTTCGCCTTCAGCCACAACCTCATTTGTAGAGGGATTCTTTACGCGAACTCTTGCCTTGCTTACATGTGGTGCTTCGTTGGTAAAGAAGGTATATTCATCTACCACATCCACTTTTAGTTTTCCCTTTTCATCTGAAACAGGAGTGAGGTTGAAACTAATGGCTGTTCCATCACCATTGGCACAATTGATGCCTATTTGACCTGTCACTCTAACATTCAGCTTCATAGCCTCCGTAGGTATGAAGCGCAGTAAGATAGTTGCAGAATCACCCTGTGCAAGTGAGGTCATTTCACTTGGTGTCACAGCCTGAATCCAGTTGGGAAGTGCCAGTGTGATTTTACCTGTCTCAGCCTTACCCACATTACGGATAGTCACGGGATATTCGCGAGGCGTTCCTAACGTCATGGTGGTGTTGATGGAGGTCTTATTGGCCTGTAGTCTTGCCTTCAGAGAATGTACATAGTAATATATGGTGTAATTGGCATGCGAACCCTCAGCAGTCGTGATTTCAATCGGCATCTGTTGCCAATCCCTGCCTTCTGTTATTTCGTTTGCTTTCACTGTATAGGCTATCTCTACAGACTCCCCTGCTCCAATAGTATTCGGTGCATTGAAAGTGAATTCACAATTCTCAGAGTCTATCTTTGGCGTTACCGTGAGGGCAGACTGAGCCAAATTACCGGGATTGGTCAAGACAATCTTGCCTGTAACAGTCTCTGTCTGACTCAGTTCGCAAGTTTTGAAATTATCCTTGGTTCTAATGCCATATACATCGAAGGCATCCATCTCCTCCGTTGCCTTTGAGCCTGGATAACAAGCACCCACGATGAAGTGGCCCGACTGCTTGCTGAGTGGCTTCCATGCAGCTGTATAGTTACCCTCATCATCAGATGTGGCGCTAACTGTCTGGCGAGCACCTTCATTGATGAAATAGACCTCAATCTTGGCATTCTTTCCTGCACTGCCTGTAGCAGTACCAGCGACATGGATGCTGTCATCTTGCAGATAAACATCCTTATCAGCCTGTGCCGTAACACTGAAGGGCGAAATGACAGAGACACCTACTTTCTCGGATGTGTTATTGGCATAAATCAACTCTGGCACCTTGCCTGAAGCATTCACCGTAGCTTCGAATGTATGGCTTCCAGTGATGGCAGGCAGGTCATAGTTGTATTCTATGGCAGCGCTATCGCCGACAGCCACGGTCTTGCCTACTGTCAGCTTCACCTTCTCAGATCTTCCGCTGAACGAAATCTCCACGGGCGTTGTACTGCGCAGCGAGGCATTACCCACGTTCTTCACCACAGCACGGAGAAGCACGGTCTGTTCTGCTTCGACTTCTGTTTTGTCTGCATACAAAGAGACTGTAGCATCGGGCAACGTCTGGTCGGTTATCAGAATCCAGCATGTGCCCAGTGAATAGCCATTGGCCTCTGCCTTGAAAGCAGCAATACTGCTGTCGTCTTGCTGGTCATTACTCTTTACATTGACAAGAAGATTAGCTGAACTCTGTCCGGCAGGAATAGTCAGTTCGTGGTCGTACTCCAGCATATCGTCCTTATCGCTGCTGATGTGAACCGTTACGTCGGCATCGGACTGTACGTTATGGCTGATAGCGAACACATTACCTTCTGACCCCTCCAGCATAGCGGTTCCTGCGGGTTTGATTTTCAGTGTTGGGCCATCATCGTCAATGATAGTCACCGATGCACTCATGTAACCTTTGTTATCGCCAGAAACGGAACAGTCACAAGACGAGGCATAGACGGCTGCTGTCACGTTGACCACATGATTTCCATCCACCAGATCATTATCTGTCACGCCAATGTTAAACTGCACCTCAGCCTGATTCTTAGCCATGACGATGGTTTGATTGGTATAAGTGAGCAATCCATTGGAATCATCCGAAAGCTTGAGCGACACGCGCTTGTCAAGATTATCCGTTCGTTTGATGACACCAAACAAGGCCGAATAGCCATCCGACTCACTAACTGCCTCTGGCGAGAGGGTGAACGTGAATGTAGGCATATCGTTATCATCAAGCATAATGATATACTCACCACGTTCATGTTTGTCTGCCGATGCACGGAAAGCAATACTTTCTTGCAGTTCAATCTCATCGTTGTCAACGGCCACTATATCGACTGTTACTGATGTCTCACCAGCGGGAATAACCACTTGCTTGGGGAATGTGAAGCGACGTGCATTTTCGCTGGTCAGTGTCACGGTGATGGGCTGTGAGGAAATGCGACTTGTAGTAATGGTCAGTTGGAAAGTCTCACCTTCGTCCACTTCTGTCTTCGACGAAGTAACAGAAAGAGTCGGCAATTCATTATCATCAATGATAAGCTGTGATGTTGTAGCGGCATATCCATTCCCTTCGACAGAGATATTGATGATTGAGTCATTGTCAAGCACGTCATTGTCGGTTACACTGAAATAGACAACTGCCCCGGACTGATTGACAGGGATGGTAATACTCGAAGGTACGCTTACGCGGCTGTCTGTCGTTGCTGTGATGGCAAAAGTCTCTGCAACCGTCCATCGTCCACTACGATTCACGCGGAGAGCGATTCGCCTACTGGAATTTTCTTCAACACGATTAGGCGAAAGTTCGAGTGTCAACAATTTGTTGATGTTGATGATACTGCTGCCAGTCTGGGTGTTGTTCCCTTGTGCTGAGGTGCTTTCTCCTGTATCACTATCAGGAACGATACGTACTTGCAACCTTGCCTGTCCGTCAATCCCCAGAAGAATTGGAAGGGCGATTTCGGTTTGGCGGCTCACGATACCACCAGCATTTATTGTTCCATCATAATGTGTCGTAGCTATGAGTTTGCTCTGGCTTTCGTCATTACTGGCGAGCGATACCTGTTCGCTCCATCCACCGCCAGTAGCCAGTTCACCGATATTTTCCACTTGCCATGAGCAGGAGATACGCTCGCCAGGGTTAACGGCCTGCTTATCACAAGAAATATTGTTTACCGTCAGGTCTGGCAATTTTGAAATTCTTATTATGCCTGCTAAAGCCTCAGTAAGCACATTTTCGCCTGTGGCCTTGCCTAACACCGCATTGGCAATAGCCAACGAATGCTCACTTCCTTCTTCAAAGGAATCAGGGATGCTGATGGGCAGATACATTACCACACCAGACTGTCCACGCAGTGGGCGGTTCTGAGTAGAGTGGAGTAACACACGGTAAACGCCACTGTTTAGTCTACTTACCGTAACCGTATGGCCATCAGTGCGATTCGCCAAAACGCCTATAGCCTCGGCGGTCACACCGTCAGGTAGTGTGAGGTCGAATTGTGCACCTACAATCTCATCTGTATTTTCGATGCTGACAGGCAGTTGGGCATTGCCAATCTGTGTCGTGACATCGGGCACCTGCAACACATTTCGCTGTTGTGCTTCTGCACTCATGCCCACAATGGTCATGAGCAGCATTAGGAATAAATATCTTGTTGTTTTCATAATCTTGTATGAATATTGTTTGTTCCTTTATTTCACCACTTTATGTCCATTCTGTATATAGAGACCCTTGCGAGGTACGCTGACCTTCCGGCCTTTCAGGTCGTAGATAGTATCTTCAATCTTCATTTTCCTGACTTCAAAGTCTTTGATACCCGTAGTAGTTCCACCAATTGCAACACTGACGGCATTGGCTTCGTTGTCTGAAAGCATCACGCTACGGAAAGAAGCGCTTGCGTCAAGTGTTCCGATAGTTGAAATCCCAGAAGGAACACATGTGCCGTTCAAAGCATACCCAATGATGTGAAGGCCATCACGCTGTACTTTTGTACTGACATTCATCCCAGACTGCTCTAAGCCTCGTGCTATATTCATGCTGTTAGCACCGCTGAGAACAATATCAAAAGCAGCAACTGGTTGAACAGTATTCAACATAAGTTGATTATCCTGAACATAGATCTCAGCATCGGGAGTTGAAGCATTTGTGGCTGGGGCATTTCTTCTTGCATTGGCTGTTCGTTCGGCATCAGCGGTTTCAACGCTCATGAGCAGATTAACCTGACAGATGATGTCCTGCACATTGATTTGTTCGTCTTTCCAAAGGTTGGCAGCCGTGAAGTTGTAGGGACGAACCTGATATTTCTCCATAATGTAGAGTATGCTGGTCTGCAAATCGAGGATGTTCACCTTGCCATCGAAATTGCCATCGCCTTCGTCGAACGAAAGGCTGATGCGGAAGGTGCTGCCCTCGCGCGAACCATTATTATATATAACTGATACATTCAGCGTGTCGCCGCTTTCGCCATAATAGGTATTCTGTTCGGAAACATACGGAATTGACAACGCCCCGTTCTGATAAGACATCGTCATACCCCAAGTATTATCGGGCGTAGTGCAAAGCAGATTAATATTGGGGGTAAATGTCTGGTTAGCGTGGTCGTAGAGCAAGATGCTTGGCACCTTTGTGGCAATGGAGTCCACGGAAAGGTTGGCAAGATGTAGTGGTACGACTCGTGCAATGGTCTGCTTGCTGATGTCCAAGGTCGTTACTGTGGAAGGAATGACAGGATAAACATCCTCCAAGCAGTTGTCGGATGCATCGAGCGATGTCAGGACGGCAAAGCAGTTAGCAAAAAGACCGATGTTGCCCGAGAAGTGGTTTCCTGAGATATTGAGTTCCTTGACATTGGTCATCATGGCTGGATTTTGCTGTGCAAAAGCGTATGTTGCCGTACCTATATCACCCGTAAGATAATTGTTGGCCAGATTCACGTTCTGGAGATTAGGTAAAGCCAATATGGCAAAGGGGAACATTCCTGTGAGATTCTGTCCTGAAAGATCGAGTCCTGTCACATGGCCTTTCTCAATAGCGAGACCATGTAGAGAAGATACACTCTTCATGCCCTGCGACACATCCCAAGGCTGTGACCATCCCATTTCTGTCAGTTGCGGGAGAACGGTCTGCAGGATAGCCCATTCTTCAGCATTGAACTCATAGATGGTGAATGTTCCTACCTGTACTCTTTCCCTGCCGTAATAGAGTGACCCGTCGGTAAACTCCAGATAGATGGTGTAGTCGCCTGCCTCGGAAGGTTGAGTCGTAGTTGTCTCTGTTTCACCAGCTTTCTGGTAACTGATAGTCGCGTCGCCAACACCTTCGGTTTTCGTGATAGAAGCGCCATGACTCTGCTCATCGTAGGTGATGTCCTCATTGGGAAGAGTCAACGTGAAGAGGTCGTCTGTGAGTTGTGCCTTATCAATGTTGATCGCTGCCGAGAGGGAGCCTGTATAATTGTTCTTGCCTATCACGGTTAAGGTACCTGTGCCTGGCAATGTGTTGTTGCTCCATGTCAGTGTATAGTCTTTGTCATATTCAAGATTGGCATAGTTCGCATTCGTGAACTGCCAGTCTGGGGTAAATGATTGGCCATTATAGACAAATGTCGTTTGAGACAGTTGCAGATTGCCGCTGAACGGCTGGGGATTGATGGTAAATGTGTATGTCTTTCGACCAATGGTATATGGGAACACACCTTCAATGTTGAATGAGGCCGTTCCTGCGTTGATGTTATTGCGGTATGTCTTCAGTTCATATTGACTTTCGTCCAAGTCGCACGTTATATTGGTCTGGAAAAGGGAATCGCCTGTATAGGTCTTTTCTTCAATGCCTGTGAGTGCATGGAAACTTACATCTCTATATTCAATCGGGTGAAGCAATGTTGTATTTCCAACCAAATCTCTTGTTCTGAATTTGATAACGTGGGTTGACTTGGTTGCATCGAACATTGCAACAAGACTGCCCGTAAACTCGTCGCCAGATGCAAGGGTGTCAGTCAGTGCTATCCACTCCTTACTATCTTCTACGGCATAGTCAATGACACCATCAAGTCCTGCAGGGCTTTCGTATGAACCATTAAGTGTTAGACGGTGTGGACGAGAAAGGTCATTCCAGCCTTCAGGGTCATCGGGAGTAACTTCGAATGTGGAGTTTGGTTCCAAATTCACCTCACCAACACCGATGACGTATGAGAATACCACTGTAGAACCAGCTGTGATGGTACGTTCTTTCCAGCACCAGCCCATACCACTGTCGTAATTACCATTCTCTACCATGTAGTAGTCACCAGAATAATAATTACCTACCATTTGATATGCTTCAGCATTCGTCCAATAAAAACCAAACCAATAATCACTTACAGCAGTGACACCTGCAAGGCCAGATCCAAAAAGAACACATAGCTGTGCTCCGTTTCCATCTTTCATAGTAAGACCGTATGTTTGTCCAAAAGTATCTACACGACGTTCAATAGGGGCTGAGTCATTATACCCAATCATTACGTCAGCGTGAGTACCTAAAGAAATGACAACATCACTTTCATTGGTGTTAGTGACAGTATAGCAAATCCTCGCCAATTCTCCCTGCTGTTCGATCGATGGTTGAACTATTACTCCATTGACTGTAGTACCATTCAGACAGTCAACATTGACAGCACTACTACTTCCTACCTGAACAGCCAATCTATAGCCATAATCACTATAGGTTGAAGAATAGTAATATCCGTTGTAATACCCAATCATGTCAATGGCATCTGAATACTGTTTGTAGTACAATTGCGTACTACCTACTTGATTGTAGCCATTGGGCAGGTAAGAATACCTGCTGGCTCTTCGAGCAGAAGTTTTCTTTGGCCCAATTTGGGCATACATATTTTGCACCACGCCTAACAGCAACAGTGCCATCCAAGGAATAATCATTCGTTGGAATCTGCATCTGAAATGCTCTTTCTTTTTGTAATTCATAAAGTTAGTATTTTAAACATTAATAATCGAGAATTGTCTATAACACAGAAAGTCCTACAACGTCAGCCTTTCGGTTGAACGTTGAGGACTTTCTGATATATTCATTAAACCCTGTCCGGATTCCTATGTCGTTGAGTGCAAGCGGAACATCCATATTTTTGCTTTGTCTTGGGTCATTACTAAGTTTCTCTGGGTAATACCCGCACTCGTTTCTTGACAAAAGAGAAGCGCAGGCCCTCCCCATATCTCTTCCAGGCTTAGCACAGCCCCGTATTACCTGTGGCTTGAAGTCTGCGCTTAAGCGCACACTCCAATGGTAATACTTGTTGCTCGTCTTTCTCAGGTGAGGTGCTAATTCGGAAGAGAATTTGAGCAAATATGATTTGTGTCCTTACTCAGTGATATCCACCAAAATGGCACTAAGGTATATAACACCTTGCAAAGATAGTAAAAAATCCTCATGCGAAAGAATTTTTCATCAATTTTCTTTCATTTATTCCCTAATTTTATTTATTTTCGAACGAAAAACAATCCAAAGTGCACAAAAATTACACAAAAAGTCATAATCTCACCAAACTTTTGTAACTTTGCATCCAAAAATGCGATAGAATGAAAGAGAATTCTCTATACGATAAGAAATCGCTTCGGGCGATTTATGGTAGGAAGGCAGACTTTAAGGAGATTGCAAAGGACTGCGTTGCATTCTGCAATGCAGAGGGAGGGGTTATAGACTTTGGCATTGAGGATGGTTGCAACCTTCCAGATGCAAGTCAAGTGATTCCAGAGGAACTGCCCACTACATTAATAAACCGAATGTCAGGACTGACAGTTGGCGTAAGCCTGAGTACAGAGGTCTCCAAGGCAAAAAATGGTGGCGAGATACTGAAGCTGCATATTTTCCGCAATCCCAATGCTATTGCAACGACATCATCAGGGCTGGTCTATTATCGTAGAGGCGACAATAGTGAACCTATCAGTTCTGAGGATTTGTCACGTCTTGCAGCGGACAAGGGGTGTCTGAGGTGGGAAGACCAAGACAGCGGCGTTAGTATGAAATTGGCAGACGAAGAAAAACTGAAAAAACTTATCGCTGCCATTAAAGAATCGGACCGTGTCAGTGATTTTGTGAAAGCAAAGGATACGAGGGAACTGTTGGATCATTTCTCACTGACCATACCCGACTCTGATAATCTCACTAATCTTGGTGTGTTGTTTGTTGGTAAGGCAGCATATCGGGCAAGACTGAACAGTGCATTGGTTATTCAGTGCATCAAATACGATGAGTACGGAGATAAAATCAATAAGTGGTTATGGGATGACTTCTCAATGACCCCTGCCGAACTGGTAGATGACATCTGGAAGAAGATTCCCGACTGGAAAGAATCATACGAAGTGCCTGATGGCTTGACAAGGAGAAATATCCCTGCATACGACGAGAGTGTGATAAGAGAGTTACTCTCAAACTCACTGGTTCATCGGCCCTATACCATCCGGGGCGACATCTTCATCAACATCTATCCCGACCGTGTGGAGGTCAGGAACCCTGGTCGTTTGCCACTTGGTATCACGCCAGACAACATCCTGCACAAAACCATCAAACGTAATGAACACATGGCAACCTTATTCTATGTGCTTCGTCTGATGGAGCGCGAAGGTTCTGGTTATGACTTGATGTATGCCGTCCAACTCTCGCAAGGTAAACAGGTGCCAGTGGTGTTAGAGGATGAGGATTCTGTAACGGCCATTGTGAAAAGAAGGATTGTCAGTATGGATGCAGTCAAACTAATGCTCCATGCCTCGCAGAATTTTGAATTGAAGCAGAAGCAGGTAATTTGTCTTGGCTTGATAGCTCAAAATGAAAATATCTCTGCACTCGCCCTCAGCAAACTGCTGGGACTTGACAACTCTGATGCGTTGCGTTCATGGTTACGCCCGTTGCTTGACTTGGGTCTGGTGATTCCTTCGGCAGGAAAGACAAGTGCCATCAAATATCAAGTTGCCCCCCAACTGCTTCAAGATAGTAATTTCAAGGGTAAGACGACCTTAAAACGTGTGGAAGATTACCGCATCCGAGAATTGATTATTGAAGATCTTCGCTTATACAAGCGTTCCTCCATTAGCGACATTAATCAGCGTATAGGCACAGAGATAAGTCATAAGAAGCTACTAACAATCATCAATGAATTGATAGATGCTCGCAAAGTAAAGAAAACGGGAGTAAACCGATGGGCACAGTACGAACTTGCATAATCCAACCATTCCATCTTCCAAATTCCTGCGGAGTTTCGCATTTTTTGGAAGATAGAATTGGAAGATAGAAATAAAACATCACTGATTATCAATTTGTTATATCGTCCCTTTGCGTCTTGAGTTTGATATGAGAAGGAGATAGATGAGTGGTAAATAGGATATTTCACAAACAAGGTAACAAAAAGAGAAATTTGTGTTGCTATTTTGTTACTTATACCAAACATAAATTATAATAACATTTTGATAGACAACGGAATAATATAGCTTATTCCGATAGACGCACACTTTACGGGTGTCTATATACTCCATCGTGGGTGTTTACACTGTCTGTTTTCCTGTAAGGCTGTGGAAGGCCGCGAAGTCGAACGGACGGAAGTAAAGCACCCACTTTTTTGTATGTAGTCAATATGTGAAACAGAAATGATTCCATCTTGGTGCTTGATGGATGTGCTTTGTAAGGTGCCAAGAAAGAGTCAAATAGATGTAAGCACTTCACAACTATTATTTGGTGACTGTCTGAAAGTAATGAAACAGCTTCCAGATAATAGCGTGGATTGTATTATTACAGATCCTCCATACAACCTGGGGCAATTCATGCATGACAGGAATACTAATCTTGTCAAAATGAGGGCCAATCAGTTTGCTTATGCAGGTTGGGACAATTTGGATTACAAAGAATGGAGACAGTCCATGAAGAAGTTCCTTTTGGAGTGTTCGCGTGTATTGAAAAAAGGAGGAACTTTCTGCTTTCAAGGCTCGCTATCTGAATGCAGATGAAGTGGTGGAGGCACATGCTGATTTTGCAGATAGGATAAAGGAGATGCTGCCACAAAAGATAGAAGACCTAAACAAGATGCTGGAATATACTCCTTTCCAGGTGTCGTATCGTGTGTTGAATGAATTAGTGATTTATACTGGTGTGTTGCTTGATGAGGCTAAGGCAAAGGGAGAAGAAATAGACTTTGAGAAAATTGCAGCCAAAGCATTTGACCAGATTACGTTGATGAAGATTTTGCCTCGCATAGAGGGCGATGAGGATATGTTTATTCGAGGAGGACAAAATGTGCTTGACCATTTGCAGAGCCTGTTCGCTTCAGAATCAGCTTCGCATAAGAAGTTGACGGAGATGAAGGAACGTTTAGACAGGACGGGCTTTACTCGCTTCTGGCCCTAATAAATAGAACAAAGTGGACGTACTGAAGTTTCAACAGAAACAGGGAGAATATGCAATCCTGATAAGGACGGACAGCATTGACTATTCTTGGCGACGCTTTCAAAGTCGTATTGACCAACAAGGCGACCAGGCTTCCATGCGCTATTGCGACTACAGCAGTACGGATGAAGGAACCCTGACACTGATAAATTGCAGCGACCCTATCGCTGAGGGTAAAGAATGGAAGCAACTTCCACCCGTTATCTTTGAAACCAACAAATACCAGATTGCCATTGTATTCCCAGAGGTAGAAGGCGCACCAAGGGTGATTCACAGGAAGAAAGAAGTGGAAGACTTTTTCTTCTTTGACAAGGATGCAGGAGGGGGTAAAGGTGGTAAGTTGACTGGCGAAGTGAACTTTCTGAATGAGCCAGGTACATTTAAACTGGAATTTGAATATATGCGTCAGGGACGAAGCCATCATGCCACATTCACCTTCGACATTGTATCACCCAAACTCGACACCAAGCGAGATTATAAGAAAATTCTCGCAGAGGTCAACGAGGAATACGAAAACATTATCTTCCGCTATCTTGCCACCACATTTCAGCAACTACAGGCACGAGGCAAGGTAAACAGCGATGAGATTTGGATTCAGCGGTTCGAGGACATTGTAGACCGATATATCAAGGCGGTAGCAATAATTGTTCACAAACCTCACTTCAAAAGTCAGGAATATACGGCCTGGCAGCATGCTGACCGCGTGAAACGATGGACGCCACAGATGTGCGAGGAATACAAAGAGGTAGAGGCGCAGGGAAAAGACAAACTGGAGCGACATTTTTTTGCATACAAGGAGCAGGAGACAACCATCAACACATTGGAGAACCGTTTCGTGAAATATACGCTTGAGAAGATTGGAGCGCGTTTGGAAACTGTGCTCACCAAGATTCTCAGCAATCCGAGCCGTAAAGACCCTGCAAAAAACAACAATGAGCAACTGTCGGACTCTAAGAGACAGAAACTCAGGGAGTACTTACAGCGGCTCAGACAACTGCGAAGCCATACTTTCTTTAAAACGGTAGGACGTTTTGAGGGCCTGAAGCAGGAGAGTTTAGTGCTGCAGAATCGGACAGGTTATGTACAAGTTTATAAAAGTTGGATTCTACTGAAACGTGGTATCGATCTCTATAATGGTGTGGCCAATATCGGGACACTTCAGATTTGGGAAATCTATGAACTGTGGTGCTTTGTGAAGATGAAACGACTGGTGAAGGATATCATGAAATGTGAGGCTGAGGATGTAGAGGAACAGAAAGAGACATTGTTGAATCCGTTTACCAGCAGTAAAGTGGAGCATATTGTGAAATATTACTATCCTGGTACTAATCACCAAGGGCCGTATGTTACACTACATTATCAGCATACCTACAACCGCCACAAAGACGAACAACATACTGCAACCACAGAACAGCGTCCTGACTTCGTACTGAATATCGAGCGTCCTGAGGAGAAAATCACGCTGACTTATCTTTATGATGCCAAATATAGAGTGGCTGATGATTTCGACAAAGACAACGACCCTGATCAGCTAGCAGATTACCCTGTGCCTGATGCCATCAACCAGATGCATCGTTATAGGGATGCCATCTATTATGGCAGTAACTATCAAGAACATATCGCCAAGGAAGTGATAGGCGGCTACATCCTGTTTCCTGGAAGAGGTACCAACGAGCTCGTCATGAAGCGCTACTTTTGGCAGAGTATAGGAAAGGTGAATATTGGTGCTTTTCCATTGTTGCCAAATGAAGAGAATACGCTGTTGAAGGAGCATCTCGAGGATGTCCTAATGAAGAAGACGAAAATAGAACAAATCAGAGAGGCTAAGCCTCAACGAGGATTGCATTATGCAGAGGAAAAGCAGCCTGTAGAAGGCTTGTTCATGATAGCATCGATTCCTGATGGAAGGCATAAGATAACTGAGAGTCAGGATAATTATGAGTCAGGTAAAGCAAAAACTTTCCGTTCGTTATGGAATACTCATGATAAGATCAATGTCAATAGCATCAAGTACTTTGTTCCTGCTGTTAACCATAAGATTAGCAACTTTTATGAGGTAACGGGTGTGTTCCCTATTATAGAAGAAGGTGTTGCATGGATGCAATATGAGTTAGGAACGTGTTTCTCTACAAATCAGCGTATAGATTGTGATATCAATGGGAATGATGTTTTGCTACGAACCACGACAGAGTTCTATATTGATATGGGGAAAGGGGAAATCATCTATAAGCCTGAACAGAAACTTGCAACAGAAGGGAACTTGTTTGATTAAGCAGTCGATTTACCTACCTGGCGAGCCCCACGAATCAGCAGGGGTTTGTGGTCAGATGCTTTGCGCCATATCTCCAACTGATGGTCGATATTCCTTTTGTAATATGCCATAACTCTAAAGTCTTGAAATTGGACGCAAAGATACAAAATAATAAAATACAGACCAAAGGACAGACCGTTTTTTAACAAAATACAGACCAAAAACAAAGTTAATTTTGACAAAATACAGAGCAAAACAGATATAAAACTTCATAAAATACTGAGTGTATGAGTCAATTGCGCGCGGCTTTTCCAGCCTTCCTCTTGGAGCAGTAAAACTATCCCATCATCATTCCCACACCACCAACTCGCGTGGAAGGGTGATAATTTTCAGGCGTTCGTACCAGATGCGGTTCGAGCATGCTACGTGGCGCTGGGTATGGCTGCTAATAATATAGTAGCTGGCACTGTACTTGTCCATGATCGAGTTAAAGACATTCTTGATGCGCGAACATTTCTCGTTGATGGCATTGTCGAACGGGTTGACCAAATGCTCTATGCTCTCTATGATCTTTTGCTTGTCCATGCTCTTCGCCGTCTTCATGTAGTAGTCCTGTAGCTCGTTGCGGTAATCTGCCAGCCGTTTGAACTCAATGCCCTCAGGATGGGCCAGGAACAACAGGTAGACCGCCTTGTGGACTGGTTGCAACTCTACCTCGCGCCAACCCTGATCCATGAGCAGGAAACGGTAGTCGCGCGTTATCTGCAAGCGACTCAGCTGTCGACGGGCTGCTTCAATCTTCAGCTCTTCAAGTACCGACACGCCAATAGCCTGTAGCAGCAGGTCGGTACGGCCTGCCGCCAGCAGTTCACCGGCCAGTACTTTCAGCTTGTCAGCAACGGCTTCGGGGGTGGTTGGCTTTAGCTCGTCCATCATTCTTCGTCATATTGCATGAATCCGTTCACCCATTTCTTCCACCTACCGATAATGCCCGACTTCGGTTCGTCGTCATGGGGTGTCACCTGAACGGCTGGTTCCGGCGTGGGTGCAGGCTTTACCACGAAGTCCGGCTCTGACGCTGGTTCCTTTGCAGGCACAGGCTTCTTGATGGGTTTATATAGTTTCGGTATCAGCTCCTCATAATAGGCGTCGTCAGCAATGGTCTCCCGCTGGGTTGCCTGTTGCAGCTCGTCCTCCAGTCCTGTAGCCAGGATGGTCACCTTGACATCTTCACCTAAAGAGTCGTCGGTCGACGTGCCCCAGATCACCTCAATGTTAGGGTCAAGTTGATCGAAGAAATCGTCTATTTCCTGCATCTCGCTTACCAGGATAGGCTTCGCTTCGCTGGCATAGATGTTAAAGAGGATGCGCTTGGCCTTGCCCACATCGTTACCGTAGAGCAGGGGTGAGTCCAAGGCATTCAGGATGGCCCTCTCCACACGCTTGTCGCCACAGGCGCGCCCCATCGCCATGATGGCCCCGCCACCGTTGCGTGTGGTCGTCTCCACATCACGGAAGTCAAGATTGATGCTGCCGTCGCTATGTACGGTAATCAGTTCTGAGATGCCCTTCACAGCGTCCTTCAGGATATTGTCGGCTCGCACGAACGCCTCTTTGATGGATACTTCCGAGTCGGCATAGACGTCGCAGAGACGCTCGTTGTTGATAATCAACAGCGCATCCACGTTCTTGCGCAGCTCTTCCACTCCCTTCAGAGCCTTTACAATCTTTCGCTTCTTCTCGAAGTAGAAGGGGATGGTCACAACGCCCACGGTCAGAATGCCCATGTCGCGTGCAGTCTTGGCTACGACGGGAGCCGCTCCCGTTCCAGTTCCTCCGCCCATGCCTGCCGTCACGAACACCATCTTAGTTCCGTCGTTCAGCAACTTTTTGATGTCTTCAATATTGGCTTCCGCCTCCCGTTTACCAATCTCCGGCTGCGCACCGGCACCCAAGCCTTCTTCTCCCAACTGCACCTTCACGGGCACAGGCGACTTCGACAGCGACTGGCTGTCCGTGTTACACACCGCCAATGTCACACCCTCGATGCCTTCCTCATACATGTTGCGCACGGCATTGCAGCCGCCGCCACCCACGCCAATCACCTTGATGATATGCTGTGACAGGTCTTCCACTTGTCCAAAATCCAATACTTCGTCTTCCATTGTCCTTCTACTTTTTCGATTCGCTTGCAAAGATACAAAACATTTCCGGAAACAAAAAATCTTCGCAAGGCTTGCGAAGTAGTAATTGTTATCACAAGCATAGCAAACAGCCCCTGTCAGCACTTCAAACAGCCCCTGCCAGCACTCCAAACAGCCCCTGTCAGCACTTCAAACAGCCCCTGTCAGCACTGCAAACAGCCCCTGTCAGCACTTCAAACAGCCCCTGTTAGCACGCATTCCGGCTATTATTGAAGGGAAGGGCGGTGCTCAATCATTGCTTCATACGATATATTCGAACTAATTGATATAAATTTATTTTTTTGTGATTTTTACCTACACTACCTACACTTTTGTTACAACTCGCTGGTATTCAGCATTTTGCATAGTGTAGGTAACGATGTATTTTGGTGTATGTAGAATTCTAAGTACACTTATCAGTCACGAAAGCAAGATGTCCCACCCATTGGGACGTTTTGTCCCACCCGTTGGGACGTTTTGTCCCAGCCGTTGGGACACTTCGCATGGAGGCTCCTTTCGCTATCGTTTCGCCATTCTTTCCGATTGAGTGCCATTACTAAAGGCTGGTGTAGTTAAAATTTTACCTACACCATACCTACACCGCTACCTACACCACATAAACGACTGGTTCATAGCAAGTTACCATGACAGTGTAAGTAGTGTAGGTAAAAATGGAAAATAAAAAAAAATTCTTGGCATATCTAAGCGATGAACACTCAGTAAAACCTAAAAGAGATACTGACCGAAAGAATCGGCCGGTCTCTTTACAAATGGATAGCGAAGGGTGAACGAGGGTTAATCAGTCAATCAATGCAGCGGTACGAACGCGGCTAAGGGTCTCGGGCGTCATCTGCAGATAGCTGGCGATATAGACCAGAGGGGCGCGGAGCACGAGCTGTGGACTATTCTTCACGAGCTTGCGATAGCGGTCAAGGGCCGACTCGAAGCGGAGCATGTCGGCATGGCGCTGACTGATGATTAGTGACTCCTCGAGAATCTTACGGTAGAGCATCTGTATGTTGACACACTTGATGGCCACTGCCTCCAGTTCCTTCTTGGGTATGGCATAGACGATGGTAGGTTCAAGCGCATGAATCACCTGCTTCGAGGGCTCTTCACGAAAGAGGCTCTCAATGCTCATGAAGATGGTATTCTCAGTGGCCATATACTCAGTGAGTTCCTTGCCATTCTTATAATAGTACTGGCGCACAAGACCCTTCACCACCCAATAGATGTTCTCGCAGACCTCGCCTTCGTTCAGGATTTTCTCTCCCTTAGCATATTTCATGGGTACGAGAATGCTCTCGAGTATGTCGAGCTCATCGTGGGTCATTGTACTGTATCGGCGTGCCAGTTCGCGGGCCACGTCTCTCGGAGTTAAATTTAGGGTTGCCATTAGGTGTAGGTGTTAGGTGTCATGAATTAAGTATTTGTTGAAGGAATTTTTAGTAGATTCTGTGGTTATCAGTCGAGCTTCAGCACAGCAAGGAAGGCTTTTTGCGGCACCTCGACGTTGCCTATCTGTTTCATGCGCTTCTTGCCTCGCTTCTGCTTCTCGAGCAGCTTGCGCTTACGAGTAACGTCACCACCGTAGCATTTGGCCAGCACGTCCTTACGCACCTGCTTTACTGTCTCACGGGCAATGATTTTCGCACCGATGGCAGCCTGGATGGCAATGTCGAACTGTTGGCGGGGAATGAGTTCCTTGAGCTTCTCGCACATGCGACGCCCAAAGGCTACAGCATTGTCTTGATGGGTGAGCGTAGAGAGGGCATCAACAGGCTCGCCATTGAGCAGGATGTCGAGCTTGATAAGCTTTGATGGCCGGAACGAGTCGATATGGTAGTCGAACGAGGCATAGCCCTTCGATATGCTCTTCAGCTTATCATAGAAGTCAATGACAATCTCGCCAAGGGGCAGCATGAAATGCAGCTCGACACGGTTGCCCGAGACATACTGCTGGTCGATGAGCTCGCCACGCTTGTCGAGGCAGAGCGTCATGATGGGACCAATATAATCGGCAGCTGTGATGATGGAGGCACGGATATAGGGTTCCTCGATACGCTCTATCATCATCTGGTCAGGCAATCCCGAAGGGTTGTGCACCTCTTTTACCTCGCCTTGCTTGGTGTAGCACATGTAGGTAACGTTGGGCACGGTGGTGATAACGTCCATGTTGAACTCACGGTCGAGTCGTTCCTGTACAATCTCCATGTGAAGCAGGCCAAGGAAGCCGCATCGGAAGCCGAAGCCCAGGGCAACAGACGTTTCGGGCATGAAGGTCAGGGCGGCATCGTTGAGCTGCAGTTTCTCCAACGAGGCACGCAGGTTCTCATACTCAGTGGGGTCTATAGGATAGACACCAGCGAAGACCATAGGCTTCACTTCCTGGAAGCCCTCGATAGCCACATCACATGGATTTGCCACAGAAGTGATGGTGTCGCCCACCTTTACCTCCTTCGAGTCCTTGATACCGCTGATGATATAGCCCACGTCGCCGGTACGCAGCTCGGGACGGGGTATCATGTCCATTTTCAACACGCCTACCTCGTCGGCATCGTACTCCATGCCAGTGTTGAAGAACTTCACCTTCTCGCCCTTGCGGATAATGCCATTCACAATTTTGAAGTAAGCAATGATGCCACGGAACGAATTGAATACCGAGTCGAAGATAAGTGCCTGCAGCGGTGCCTGCTCGTCACCCACAGGACAGGGTATACGGTCGACAACAGCATCGAGTATCTCGTCGACACCCTCGCCAGTCTTACCACTGGCACGGATAATGTCTGAAGGGTCGCAGCCTATGAGGTCGACAATCTCGTCCTCTACCTCGTCGGGCATGGCACTGGGCATGTCGATCTTGTTGATGACGGGGATGATCTCGAGATTGTTGTCAATAGCCATGTACAGATTAGAAATCGTCTGTGCCTGAACGCCCTGCGTTGCATCGACCACGAGCAGCGCTCCTTCGCAGGCGGCAATGCTTCGGCTCACCTCATAGGAGAAGTCGACATGGCCCGGAGTGTCAATTAGGTTCAGCACATACTTCTGTCCATCCTTCACATACTCCATCTGGATGGCATGGCTCTTAATGGTAATGCCGCGTTCGCGCTCCAGGTCCATGTCGTCAAGCATCTGTCCCTCAGTCACTTGGATGGTCTTGGTGCGCTCAAGGAGTCGGTCGGCAAGCGTCGACTTGCCGTGGTCAATATGTGCGATAATACAGAAATTCCTAATATGTTTCATAAATTGTGTACGTACTTTAAGATGCAAAGTTACAAAATAATTATGAATAATGAATGATGAATTATGATTTTTTTGTAACTTTGCACCAAATAAAATGATTTATTATGAAGAAATATGTTCTTTTTTTGGCCACTCTGCTTACAATGATGGCCTGTCAGGAAAGTTTAGAGGAGAAAGCAGCCAACGAGGCTAAGACGTATACACGCAAGAACTGCCCCGTCACGCTGAGCGCCTCGATTGTATTAGACAGCATGACTTTCGACAAGAATACCCACACCTTCGGCTACCACTATACGATGAGGGGTGAGATGGACACCATATCGGCCATAGAGCCTGACCGCATGCGTAAGCAGCTACTCGACGGTGTGAAAAACATGACCGCTGCCAAGGCCTACATGGACAAAGGCTACGGTTTCCGCTACGTCTACCATTCGGAAAAAGAGCCAGCAAAGGTGCTCTTCGAGACGCTTTTTACTGAGGAAGACTACAAATGAGGAGATAAGGAGTTGTGGAGACAGTCGTCTCCCAATTACTCAACTTCTTTGTTCTTCAGCTCCTCCAATGCGCGACAAAGCTGATCGGGACATGAGGTGCGCTTCGTGCCGCAACGTATTCCGTCGAGTTTACGGACAACGTCATCGATATGCTGTCCACGCACTAACTGACTGATGCCCTGAAGGTTGCCATTGCAACCGCCAAGGAAAAACACCTGCTGTATGATATTGTTCTCATCGGCCGTCACGTCGATGAGCTGCGAACAGGTACCCTGCGTCTGATACTGAATGTGTTTTGTTGCCATATTCTGTATTTTATTAGTTGATATGATCTAAATCGGAATAATACTTACGTCCTTTGGCATAGTACTGCCAGAGCAGCGAGAAGCGTCGTTGTACGGGAATGTCGGCTACCTTACGGCTCTCCTGTATCTGCCGACGATCATCTTCGAAGTCCTTGCGCCACCGCTTGAAGGCACGACGCGCACGATAAACGGCCTTGAAGTCGCCCAAGTTGCGCTTTAGGATGAGCATCTCCCAAGCTGCCAGGTAATCGAGAAACCAGCGCACACGCATAACATGGTGCAACTCGCTATCGGGCAGACACTTATAGAGCATGGTCAGGTTGTTGCGGAAATTGAGGAAGGTCTTCATAGGGTTCGACTTCGGCAGTGTGCCGCCTCCTACATGATAGACCACGCTGTCGGGAATGCAATAAACCTGATAGCCGAGAATGCAGAGCCGCCAGCAAAGGTCTATCTCCTCGTTGTGGGCAAAGAAGCGGGCATCGAGGCCTCGCACCTCTTTATATATACGTGCGCGCACGAAGAGGGCGGCACCCGTGGCCCATAGCACCGGCATCGAGGTGTCGTACTGTCCGTTGTCACGCTCAACGGTCTCAAAGATGCGGCCCCGGCAGAAGGGATAGCCATAGCGGTCGAGAAAACCGCCACTGGCACCCGCATATTCGAACTTGTCGTGGTCGAAGACCGACAACAGCTTAGGCTGACAGGCAGCCACTTCAGGATGGGTATCCATAAACTCGACAATGGGTGTCAGCCAGTGGTGGGTCACCTCGATATCGCTGTTCAACAACACGAAATACTCGGCATCGATCTCGGCCAAAGCCCGGTTGTAGCCCTCGGCAAAGCCCCAGTTCTTATCAAAAAGTATCAGCTTCACTTCGGGATAATGTTCACGCAGCAACTGCAGGCTGTCGTCGGTCGAGGCGTTATCGGCTACATAGACGGTGGCCTCGTCGCGCGAGTATTGGAGCACCGAGGGCAGATACTGACGGAGCATCGCGGCTCCATTCCAGTTGAGTATGACTATTGCGACCTTACAATCTTTCATTTCTTCACTTTCATTTCTTATTTTAGCAAAGCCTTCAGCGCGCTCTTGTCGTGGTTGAAATCGCCAAGATGCACGCTGAGCAGCTGGTTGTCGTACTCGGGGCATGCGTCGGCAGCCGACAGCTCCACCCGTATATAGTTGCGGGTGAACCCATGCATGGCCCGTCCACGCGTGGAACGCTCGAAGAGCACCTCGGCCTCCTGCCCGATATGAGCGGCATAGAAAGCCTCCGTTTTCTGGTCGGAGAGCTCGAGCAGACGTTTGCTCCGAATCTTCTTCTCTTTCTCAGACACGATAAGGGGAATGCTAAGAGCCGACGTGCCAGGACGTTCGGAATAGGGGAACACATGGAGCTGACTGATAGGCAATGACTGGAGCAGTTCGAAGGTTTCCTCGAAACACTCGGGCGTCTCACCACGACAGCCCACCATCACGTCGACGCCAATAAAAGCATCGGGCATCATCTGTTTGATACGCAAGATCTTGTCGGCAAAGAGCCGGCTGTCGTAGTGGCGGTGCATCAGCTTCAAGACGGTGTCGCTACCGCTCTGCAATGGGATATGGAAGTGGGGCATGAAGGCACGGCTTACGGCACAATAGGCAATCAGCTCGTCGCTACAGAGGTCGGGTTCCAAGCTGCTGATGCGATAGCGGCTGATGCCCTCTACCCTATCAAGCGCTTTCACCAGATCAAGGAACTGCTCACCTGTAGTCTTGCCGAAGTCACCGATGTTCACGCCTGTTAGCACGATTTCCTTTCCACCCTCAAGGGCTGCCTCCTCAGCCTGCTTCACCAGCGAGTCAATCGTCGGGTTGCGGCTGAAGCCCCGCGCATAGGGTATCGTACAATAGGTGCAGAAATAATCACAGCCGTCCTGCACCTTCAAGAAGTAGCGGGTGCGGTTGCCACGCGAGCACGAAGGAGCAAAGCTTCTGATGTCCTTGGTCTTCGTAGTATAGCAAGGTGTGAGACGCGTTGACCCTTCAGCAGAGGCTGCAGTCCACTCTTCGGACAGGAACTGCAGCAGCCTTGCCTTCTCATCCGACCCCAAAACCAGGCATACGCCATCGATAGCAGCCACCTCATCGGTCTCTAACTGGGCATAACAGCCCGTAACGACAACAAAAGCTCCTGGATGCTGGCGCACCAGACGGTGAATGGCCTGACGGCATTTGCGGTCGGCCACCTCGGTCACCGAGCAGGTGTTGACCAAAACCAGGTCGGCCTTCTCGCCTTTCTGAGCAGTACGAACACCCATCTCCTGCAACATCCGACCAAAGGTCGACGTTTCGGAGAAGTTCAACTTACAGCCCAAAGTGTAGTAAGCTGCGGTCTTTCCTTGGAAGACTGACGAATCTATCATAACCGATAAAAATAGTTCTGAAAAAAAGATGCCACAAAGGTAACACTTTTTTTGCAAATAAGTGTCTTTTTAACCGATAATCATTAACGTGTATTTTTTATACCAATTTTTAACATTTCAAAAACAACTGATTATCAGGCGATTACAAAAAAGTTACAAAAACATCCTAAAAAAAAACGAAAAAAATGTATCGTCGTATTGAAAAAATGCCTAACTTTGCAGCGGTTTTAATAAACAAATGATTGTTTTACAGATTTAAAAAAGCAAAGAAATGAAAAAGTTAGTATTTATGTTCGTAGCTGTTGCAGCTATTTCGTTCGCATCTTGTGGTAACAAGGCTCAGGCTCCCGCCGTTGAGGAGGACACCGTAGCTGTTGCTGAGGTTGTTGAGGATTCTCTCACTACTGATAGCGTTGTTGCTGACAGCGCCGCTGTTGAAGCTCCCGCTGAGATTTAATTAGTTGCACAACGAACTAATGCAGATTAAAAGGGGTTCCCCGTATTGTTACGGAGAGCCCCTTTTTTTTCATTCTTTTTTTGTATCGGATAGACGCGGATGGCCACGGGTAGGCAAGCTACGCTCGGCGATGGCCCAGGGCAGCAGCAATACAGATACAGATGTTACAGCAGTTTTCTGAAATAATACTCCTGCGTACATGCGCACATATACACACGTACGCACGGGATTTTTCGAAAAACAAGTGTATCATCTGTATCTGTAATAGCAGAAGCCAGGACGAAAACATGCCGTTTACACCTCGAAAGTATGATGCTTAGCCCCTGAAAGTATGATACTTAGCCTCTGAAAGTATGATGTTTGCTACTCGCAAACACCATCGTTGAAGCCTAACGTCTATATTGAAAGCGAGACCTCTCGCTTTCAATGGGGGGGAGTTTAAATCGGAAACACTCAAATATATTTGGTATTTCGCTCGCTTAATCGTATCTTTGCATGCGAAAGCGTGCGAGTCTGCTCACGCTTGGCTTGTCCAATAACCACAGATTTGCACCGTGAACCTCTAAACATTGGGAATTTTCCCAACCTCTGCCACAATCTGGCGTAGCATAGTTCTACATTTGCAGAAAAAACATAAAAATATGATTGATAACGATAGAGGACAGAGCCTTATCACCAAATACGTTTGGGTGATTGAAACCATCTATAAGGCTGGAAAGATTTCGTTTAAGGAGCTGAACAAACGGTGGCTCCGTGATGACATCAGTAGAGGTGTGGACATTCCCAAACGCACCTTTGATAACTGGCGTTATGTCATCTGGGACATGTTTGGCATCAATATCACCAATGAGAATCGTGGAGAGTACCGCTATTATATAGAGAACGAAGAAGACATTAGTAAGAACGGACTCCGCTCATGGCTTTATAATACGTTCTGTGTCAGCAATGCTTTGGCAAATAGCCAAAGTATCAAAGACCGTATTCTGTTGGAATACGTACCGTCTGGGCGGAACTATCTACAGCCCATCATTGAGGCGATGAAGGAGAACCATGTGCTTAACATCACCTATCACAGCTATTGGAAGAACGAGGAGAATAACTTCGACGTGCAGCCCTTCTGCGTAAAGCTGTTCCGCCAGCGGTGGTACATGGTTGCCCGCAGCACCTATTCTTATTATTACGAAAAAGGACCGCGCATCTATGCGCTCGACCGCATCAACAATCTCCGTATGAAAGACGAGACCTTTGAGATGCCAAAAGACTGGAGTGCCAAGAAGTTCTTCGACGACTGTTTTGGCATCATTGCCGACCAAAGCCTTGAGCCTCAACCGGTGAAGTTGAAAGTATCAGCAAGCCAAGCCAACTATATCCGTGATCTGAAGATGCACGAGTCTCAGGAAGAGATAGAGAGGAATGAAGAATACAGCATTTTCACCTTTTTCCTCCGCCCGTCTTTCGATTTCCAGCAGGAACTGCTTTGGAATGGTGCCGATATGGAAGTACTGGAACCTCTCTGGCTCCGTAAAGAGATAGCCGAGAAGATTGAGAAAATGTGGAACAAATATAGTGCAAGCGAGAACAAAGACAAACTTGTTTGATCTTTGTCGAGTGTAGCCTATATTATCAAAATACAAGAAGGACAAATAATATGAGAGACTTTGCAGCAATAGACTTTGAGACTGCCAACAACGAGCGCAGCAGTGTTTGTTCAGTAGGCATCGTTATCGTGCGTGATGGCGAGATAGTAGATTCTTTCTACTCCCTCATTCAGCCAGAACCAAACTACTATAATTACTGGTGCAGTCAGGTACATGGATTATGCCGTGAGGATACAGAAGAAGCCCCTGTATTCCCCAAAGTGTGGGCACAGATAGAGCCGTTGATAGAAGGACTTCCCCTTGTGGCTCATAACAAGCCTTTTGACGAAGGCTGTCTGAAAGCCGTGTTCAGAGTCTATCAGATGGATTATCCTGATTATGAGTTTTACGACACGCTTGCAGCATCGCGTCGTGCCTTCCGCTATCTGCCCAACCACCAGCTCCACACCGTTGCTGCGGAGTGTGGCTATCAACTGGAAAATCACCATCATGCACTTGCTGATGCTGAGGCCTGTGCAGCAATTGCATTGAAGATATTATAAATTCGTGTTCCATCTATATAAAACAAACCCTATGAATAATCATTTTGAACCGAAGTTTGCAGGGAAACGCATTTGGATGTATTGGCCCGGCGAAAAAGCTTATCAGTTTAAGGAGAATGTGGAGAAGGGCTTCATGGCTTGTGGCCTTCCAGAAGACAGAGAAGTCGGAGACTTGGATGTAATCATGAATGTCAGAGGAGGCTTGGATGCAGTTCTGAAAGAGGCATACGGAACATCCGGTGACAGGAAGCTCCTGCGGGAGTTTGCCAATGTGATGCAGATAGGTGACTTCATACTGGCTCGCTGTGAATTCGACAATATCATCGGTGTCGGCATCGTGACTGGTGACTATTATTATGATGAGTCAAGGCCTCGTTTCAAGCATTGCCGCAAGGTGAAATGGATTGACACCAACAAATGGCCTTTTGTAGATGAGCTGAAGGTTAACGGTAAATGGCACAGAGTGACCATGATAGACCGGCACTATCGCAAAATTGCAGAGCAAATTATCTCTTGGATTTGTGAGGGCTCAGATATTGATATAGAAAGGATTCAACAATCCGTGAAAGAGGTGAAGCGTGACAACAGACTCATGGACGCACCCGTTGACAATCTCTCACACAAGGCTTTCATGAACAAAGCAAGGTTGTTTCAGGAGTCTATTGTGCGCAATTGGGCCAAGCAATTTGGCAATGTCCGCATTTGGGATGAACGGCCTGGCCATGGTGTATGGCTAAAAGATGAATTTGCCTTGAAAGGGCTGATTTTCTATGAAGGCTTTCGCAAAGAGATAATGGAGCTGTATCATGCTGGGGCCACAAAGATAGGGATGAACCTGCTTAACAATGCTCTTAGAAGTGAGCATATCCCCTACAACCTGTTCTTCCCAATGATGAAGGCAGAGAACAAAGAGACAACAAAAGATTTCTTCAATGAACTGCTCGGCACCGATGCGATTGCCGAAGTGCTGGAGGTAAAGATAGAGTATGCCCCTCAGCCCAAATACAAATACCTCAACGATGGCACTTCATTCGATACATTTATTCTTTACCGACATCAGGACGGCAGCAAAGGGGGGATTGGTATCGAAGTGAAATACACGGAACGTGAATATCCTATCGGCGAGACAGAATACAATAACACACATGATGAGCATGGTCATGTAAGACTGTCTGAGCACTACGAGCGTGCAACACGCCAGTCTGGCTATTATCTCCCTGATAGTGAGGAAAAACTGGTTTCCGATGTACTCAGGCAGATATGGCGCAACCATATTCTTGGGGCTTCCATGGTTCAGAATGGCAATATTAGGCATTTCGTGTCGATGACAGTGTTCCCAGATGCCAACCCTCACTTCCACACGGCTTCTGAGGAATATCGCAAGGTTCTGACAGAAGATGGGCAAGCATCATTCTTTACCATCACCTACGAGAAGATGTTTGAAACAATGACTCACCATTTCCGCACAGATGAACAAGGGAAATGGATGAACTATCTGTATAATCGCTATCTGTTTGGTGCAGAAATGGCAAAGGTGGAACCCATAACTCCAACAGATAGCCATTTCTCAAAGACGCTTAACCGAGGGGTTTCTGTTGCGCTGATTGACGCATTCAAGCGAAGTCCTCTCTATGCATTCTACCAGCATCATTCTGATGAACTGTTCATTGGTGTTCGCAACAACTACTTGAACATCTATTATCGGCTGAACAATATCGCTGAAGTTCGACTTGTGGGCGATGGGCTCATTTCATGCGGCATTCATCCCTACTTTCTTAGACGCAGCGGGAATAGCAACGTGGTGTTGACAGGCGTAGACATCGAAACGCTGATCATAGACCGTTATGAGGCTATCAAGAACCTTGTAGAGAATAAGAAGAACATGACGTCGGAGAAGGTGGCGCAGCAGATGTTGGTCATGCAGAACAATGCAAGTACTTCCTCCAAGTGGTTCTGTATTGATGTAGAGTGGGCTCGCTCGTTCAGTTGCCAAGCAGAAAAGGATTCATGTATATCTGCACGCATGGACATCATCGCCATTTCAAAAGAGGCACCACATCGTGTTGCTGTGATTGAATTGAAATATGGAAGCAAATCCATAAGTGGGGATGCAGGAATACTAAAGCACATCCAAGATTTCAAGACATTAAAGGAAGGCAGCATCCACAATGGTACTCGCATAGATTACTATGATGGTATGTGTACGGATATCTGCAATATCATCGAAACATATAACGCTTTCGGAATCGTAGTGCCAGATGCCCTAAAGAATCTTAGTAAGGAACAGTTTGCGGCTTCACCTGAATTTTACGTCCTGACATTGGACAATAATGCTGTCTCAATGGGAGCAACTTCTCCGAAGCAGACAATGGCTGCTTACCTTTTCTCCCCCTACAGCACTAACTATCTGAAATGGGGATGCAGACAACCAGCCAAGGAAAATATCCAGGACAAACTTGGCATCAATGTTCTTGATGTATCCTCAGAACTCCTTGTGACATTCATTTTTTCAAATCAGACCATTTCAAATCTTCTTGTGAAGGACATATTGGAGGATAATAGTTATGAAATCATCCGACCAACCTCTGACCGATGCTGAGGCCTGTGCCTGGATAGCAAGGGAAATCCTGTAGTTTTCAACTTATTCACATCGTATCATCAATAAAAAGGATATAAGAATATGATGTATAAGAAAAAAGTTGTATCTTTGTAGGATGGTTTTAATCTAACAAGCAAGATGGAAGAGAATAAAATTTTAATATATCAGACGGAGGACGGACAGACTCAGATTGATGTCCGTTTGGAGAACGAAACGGTGTGGCTGACACAGGCTCAGATGGCAGAACTGTTTCAGAAAGACAGAACTGTAATAACTCGCCACATTAATAATGTTTTTAAGGAGGGTGAGTTGGAAAAAGAAGTGGTATGTGCAAAATTTGCACATACCACTCGACATGGTGCTATTGAAGGGAAGCAACAAATACAAGAGGCTGTATTATACAACCTCGATGTCATCATTTCTGTTGGTTATCGAGTTAAGAGCAAGCGTGGTACTGCTTTCCGTATTTGGGCTCGCAAGGTTTTAAAGGACTATCTGGTAAAAGGTTATGCCATCAATGAGCGTATCCGCAAGGAGCAGATTGGCGAACTGCGCCAACTGATGCAGGTTGTTGGACGTGCCATCAAAAATCAGGAACTGCCAGACACTACCGAGAGTCAGGACTTGTTGGATGTGGTGGTTGACTATACCTACGCCCTCGACACCCTCGACAACTATGACTATGAGCGGCTATCCATCGACAAGACGACAAAGGAAGAACCATTTCATGCCACATACGAGAACGCTATGGAGGCGATTAATGGTTTGCGTGAGAAATTTGGTGGATCTTCACTTTTTGGCAACGAGAAGGACGATTCTTTCAAAAGCAGTATTGGTCAGATATATCAGACGTTCGGTGGTGAAGAGCTGTATCCCAGCGTAGAAGAGAAAGCTGCCATGCTGCTCTATCTGGTAACGAAGAACCACTCTTTCAGCGACGGCAACAAACGCATTGCCGCCACGCTCTTCCTGTGGTTCCTCAATAACAATGGCATCCTCTATCGCCAAGATGGCTCGAAGCGAATAGCAGATAACACCCTCGTTGCCTTGACCCTTATGATTGCTGAGAGTAAAACTGAGGAAAAGGATGTGATGGTTAAGGTGGTGGTGAACTTGATTAACCAGAGGAACGAGTGATCTTGTAGTTTCAACTTATTCCTTTATTCAAGTTTCGCAAGCTATGAAAGCAACGTACGTATGCGGCCTGAAAGGCAAACAGAACTTGCAAAACTTGAATAACTTAACGAGTTTGTCCAACAAAGTCGACGAGTTTGTCTAACAAAGTCGACGAGTTTGTATCATGAAACAGGCTCCATTGGTGAACGCAAAACTTACGAAACTTGAATTATTTGATAATAAATAGAACCTAAATACCAAAGGGATTCAGTGCCGAATATGCTCGACGCACCTGCTGCTCAATGCCCTCTGCCGTATAGTCGCCATTAACACCGTTCATCTCTTCAGGACAGAGTTCGAGCACTTTCTCCATGTCTTCCTTGGCTCCCTGCTTATCGCCCATATCGAAACGAAGCTGTCCACGTTCGCGATAAGCCTCAACATGGAAGGGATTCAGGTCGATAACCTGTGTATAGACAGTCAGAGCATCGTCGTTATTGCCTTTAGCTCGGGCTATACGGGCCACTAACATCAATATGTCCTCGTGGTGCTCGGCATGCTCCATAAGCCATTCGGCATCGGCTTCGGCACCTGCCACATCGCCCATCTGCAACAGTGTTTGGCCACGCAGCAGATAGGCATCACCAAAGGACTCGTTGAGTGCTATACAACGGGTAAGTCTTGCGATGGTTCCTACCAAATCGTTCCTACCCAGACAGGCACGTGCATAGAGGAAGTGTGCGGTAGCATTTTCCGGATCGATAGCCAACGACTGTTCACAATACTGCTGCATACGGTCGTAGTCATCCATCAGGTTAGCCACATGGGCTGCCTGCATGGGCAGTCCCTTGTTGTCGGGCTGTGCGTCCATCAGTAGCTGAAGTTGTTCAAGCGCCTGCTCATACTCACCTTGAGTTACGAAAGCGCGTGACAGATAATCGCGTACTTCAAGGTCCTCATTCATGCGAAGCGCCTCCTGAAAGCACTTCACAGCATAGTCGGGACGTCCCATCTTCATGGCCTTCACGCCATCATATTTCAACAGGTCGAAGTGACGAGCATCCTCATTCTGCTTCTCCTCCTCGGGTGACTGGTCACCACTGCCAAACAAAACTTTGAGAAAATTCATAATCAAACAATCGAATTGGTTAGTGCAATGGCACCTAAAGTTCAAAGATGCCTGTAGGCATTGTGCGTTTCAGCACGTCTATTTGCAGATCCTTGCCAGCCACGACGCCGTAGCTGCGCAACACAGACTCTACGGTCTTACGAGCCAGTTCGGGGTGGTTGTTCTCCTCAGACAGGTGACAGAGCCACACCTGACGTAGGTGTTCCTGCATGTTCTGTGCAATAGCCTCACCACAGGAGGTGTTGTCCAAATGACCCGTTTCACTCTGGATGCGCACTTTCAAGTGTTGGGGATAAGGTCCCTGCATCAGCATCTCTACATCGTGGTTGGCCTCGATGACCAGATACTGGGCCTTACCTATGTACTCTTTCATCTCATCGGTAACACTCCCGATGTCGGTCATCAGGCAGAACGTCACCCCACAGGCTTCAATCATATAGCCCACATTATCGCTGGCATCATGGGGCACAGAGAAAGCCGTCACCTTGAAATCGCCCAACTGCATCGGAGTGCCGACCACTACATGACGGCGCAGATCGTCGGCCACCTTGCGCTGCACACAGTAGTTGCGGTCAATGCCCTTATGCACGGCCTTTGTGGCATAGACTGGAAGATGGTATTCGTGACTGATACTGCCCACCGACTTGATATGGTCGGCATGATCGTGCGTGATGAGAAGATGCTTGACCTGTGCGAGCGAGAGGCCATAGTCGCGAAAATGCTTCTTCAGGGTACGAATGCCCACGCCTACGTCAATGAGCAGGCCATCGTTTTCGGTATATAGAAAGTAGCAATTGCCACTGCTTCCACTTCCAAAAGATATGAATTTGAGCATTATAATTATTCTTTTTATGCTGCAAAGGTAAGAATAAATAGCGAGAAAAGGAAATATAATGCAAGATATTACTAAAAAATAACAGATGTTACTCGGTTGAGATAATCTTCATGTATTCATCGTAGTCGATGAAACGCCCGCCCATGGAATGCAGATGGGGCGTCTCAAACTGACAGTCAATGAGCAAGCCGCCATGCTCGTGCATCAGTCGAGCCAAGGCAATAAGTGCGACTTTTGAACCAGAAGGAACAAGCGAGAACATGCTCTCACCGAAGAAAGCACGACCGATGGCCACTCCATAGAGGCCTCCAACAAGCTTTCCCTGAGTATCGCGCGTCTCCACGCTGACGGCAAAGCCCTGGCGGTAGAGTTCGGTATACGCCTCGACCATGTCTTTTCCAAGCCACGCATACTCCTCTTCCTCACGCAGACGGCTACACTGACCTATCACCTCCTCAAAACTCTCGTTGAAGGTAACATGATAGATTGCCTTATTCATCAGCGTACGCATAGAATGGCTGACATGAATCTCTTCTGGAAAAATGACAAAACGCTGGCTGGGACAGCACCATATAGGTTCCTCAGAATGGCGGAAAGCATACCATGGAAAGATGCCGTTGCTATAAGCCAGCAGCAGACGGTCGACGCTCAAGTCACCTCCTACTGCCAGCGTCCCGTCCTCGTCGGCCAGGCGAGGATCGGGAAACCAGAGTTCCTTATCTAATCGAAAGACCATCGCTTCCCCACTCTATAGTGACACTGCCGCCCTTCTTCAAACGTCCGAAGAGTATCTCACGCATCAGGAGCGGTTTCAGCTGCTGAGCAATCACGCGATCCATCTCACGGGCACCATACTCACGGGTGAAACCCTTACTAAGCAAATAATTGAAAGCATCATCCGTGAGCGTCATCGTCACCTTACGCGCTTGCAGCTTTACCTGTAGTTCACCCAGTTTCTTCTTCAGAATGAGCGTAGCCATCTCGCGGTCCATATCACGGAAGACCACCGTGCCCGACAGTCGATTGAGAAATTCAGGCTTAAACGTTTTCTTCACCTGCCGCAACATGGCCTCACCGCGCGATACGCCTCCAGAGAAACCTACGGAGGCCTGACCTGCATATTGTGCCCCTGCATTGCTTGTCATAATGAGTACCACACCACGGAAATCAGCCTTATGGCCCTTATTGTCAGTAAGCCGGGCATAGTCCATGACCTGCAACAGGATATTGTAGATGTCGGAATGAGCCTTCTCTATCTCGTCCAAAAGCAAAACACAGTTGGGTGTCTTGCGAATGGCATCAGTCAGAAGGCCACCATCCTCATAGCCCACATAGCCAGCAGGCGAGCCAATGAGCTTGGCTACAGCATGCTTCTCCGTATACTCGCTCATGTCGAAGCGCACCAGTTCGATGCCCAACTGACGGGCTAACTGTCGCGCTACCTCGGTCTTTCCTACGCCTGTCGGTCCCACAAACAGCAGCGAGGCTATGGGCTTATCGTCGTCGGTCAGCCCTGCCTTCGACATCTGCACTGCCGTGACTACTTGACGGATAGCCTCGTCCTGACCATAGATTTGCGACATTAGTTGCTTGTCAAGCGACTCTAACCGGTCGTTATCGTCTTCCTTCAATGCAAGGGCATCGACTTTACAGGTCTTGGCCAGGATGTCGGCAATGAGTAATTTATTGACAACATTTACCTCGGCATCGCTGATTTCGAGCGCGGCTCCAGCCTCGTCAATCAAGTCAAGTGCCTTATCGGGCAGGAAGCGGTCGTTGACAAACTTGGCACTGGCCTCAACGGCAAACCTTAGTGCCTCATCTTCATAGACAACCCCATGGAACTCCTCATATTTCGGACGCAGCTGGTTCAGAATGTTGATGGTCTCGTCGATGCTGGGTTCCAGTATGTCTATCTGCTGAAAACGCCGCACCAGCCCCTTAGAACGGGAGAAGTGTCGGTTGTACTCCTCATAGGTCGTAGAACCTATGAACTTGATGCGACCACTCTCTAAATAGGGCTTCAACAGATTAGCGCCATCCAGCGAGCTGTCGCCACTTGCTCCTGCGCCAACCACATTATGGATTTCGTCGATATAAACGATATTGTTTGGACCGTCCTGGATGATGCCCTCCATCACGAGCTTGATACGATTCTCGAAGTCGCCGCGATACTGCGACCCAGCAATCAGCGTACCCATGTCGAGCATGTAGACGCGACTACCCAGCAAGCGCTCAGGCACCTGTTGCTTCTCTATACGGCTAACCAGCCCCCATACCAGTGCCGTCTTGCCCACGCCAGGCTCGCCAACATGTAGGGGATTATTTTTTTCCCGTCGGCAGAGCACCTGGATGGTGCGCTCCAACTCCTGTTCTCGGCCAACCAGTTCGTTACGTTGCTCAACTTGTTCGTTCATCAACGTCACCAATTTACGCCAAGAAGCCGGTTTGCGCTGTCTATCATCCTCATCGCTCAAAAAACTCAGGTCGTCATCGACGTAGTCATCCAAGTTATTCGTATCTGAATCGACCAGGAAGTCTAATCGGTGGTAGGTGATGAAGTCACTCATAAACTGCTCCTGCATCCCATCGATGTTCTTCTTCAGCAGATAGCAGGCCCATGACTCCTCCAGACGTAGCAACCCCATAAGCAGATGGGGCACATCGAGGGCATCGGCCTCGCTCAACACCACCTGTTCGCAGGCATTGGTCATCAAGAGTTTCATCTGTTCCGACAATTCCAGAATCCGAGACATATCCTCTATGTTGGGCACCTTCTCCACCGACTTGAAATAGTTTTCAAGCTCCTCTGTCAGTGTTTCGACAGATCCGAACTCGCTTATGACAAAGGTAAAGGTCGAGTTGTCAAGCAAGCTATAGAGCAGATGTTCAGGCATGACAAACTCATGGCCGCGGCAGAGTGCCTGGGTTTGAGCATGGCTGAGCAGTTTCTGTACACTTGGCGTATTTTTGATTTCTGGCATATCTTTCATTTATAGGTCACCTCGTCACCATGAAATAACAGGTAAACCATTATTTATTATTCTGGCTCGCAGGTCAGGCGCAACGGAAAGCCCTCGTTGCGTGCCATAGCTACTGCCTTCTGTACTTTTGAAAGGGCAATGTCGTAACTATAGATGCCCACCACCGCCTTTCCCGACTTATGGACATCCATCATCAGCGTTACGGCCTCGTCGTGCGCTTTAAAGAACACCTCAACGAGCACTTTCACCACGAAATCCATCTCGGTGAAGTCGTCGTTATAGATGGTCACCTTGTAGCGACGCGGTTCTCTGAGATCTGTGTGCTGCCGCTCACGTATTTTCGACTGTTCCTTTGGCATCGTCCTGTGTTCGCTCTATAGATTGTTTAACCACATTGAAAATAGCGCTCCACCATTTGCTGTAACAGTTCGGGCTCATTGGCTACCCTACTGCGTAAGTCAGCATCGTCAAAAGCTTTCAGTTCGCTGATAATGCCATCGATCATGGCAGGAGTGAACACTCCATATTGCTCAAAAACATAACGTTGTCTTTCCAGACAGTCGGCAGAAGCGGCACACGAGTCGGGCAGTTGCTTCAGCCCTTTCAGCCTATCGACATTCTGCGCATCGTGGATATTGACATCGACATAAGTGCGTTGTGCCAATTCAAGTGCATCAACCATTTCGAATCCATGACGACAAGCGACACATAGACCAGCCAACAGCTGATAGAGATCGGCAGAGCCATCGGGTGAACGTAGCTCAACAGTCTGCTTATCACTCAAATCCCGGTGCGACGGCTGTTCCTTAGGATTGGCCATTGCCATCATGTCGCTGCCTGTTGTCCACCCTAACGGAACACGCACCAGCACTGAACGGTTTCGGTCGCCCCAGCAGACATTGGTAGGCGCTTCTTGATGCGGAACGAGACGGAAATAACTCATGGGATTCTTGTTGCCAAAAGCAGTGAGAGCCTGAGCTAGTTCCATCATTCCTGCAATCATACATCCGGCATCGGCAGTGAGCTGCCCGTCGGCGAGCATCTGATTGCGTCCGTTACGGGTCATTCGCATGTGGATATGAAGTCCGCTACCCGCCTTTCCTGTAGTAATCTTCGGAGCAAAGGTTACCTCATAGCCTTCCTGATAGGCCAGATTGCGTATGACCCACTTGGCAAGCATCAGCTGATCGGCAGCCTGCTCTACCGGCACAGGAAGAAACTCTATCTCGTTCTGCTCATAGTTCAAACCGTCAAGGGAAAAATTACCTACCTCAGAGTGACCGTACTTTATTTGTCCGCCAGTCTGGGCAATATATTTCATGCAGAGTGTACGGAACTCACCAGCCTTGGCAAAAGGAGCCGACTCATGATAGCCATGTTGGTCGACGGCAGGAAAAGCCGTTTCCTTCTCGCTCACCACGTAATACTCCAATTCGCCCATCGCCTCGAACTGCATACCCGTGACACGAGTGAAAGCCTCGGCAGCCTTATGCAATGTCTGTTCGGGTGCACTGGCCAACGGCCGTCCGTCCTTGTCGAAGAACGAACAGAGCATTGTCACCGTTGGCAGTGGGGCAAAGGGATCGACGAACGCTGTACGGAAACGCGGCAAGACATAGAGATCGCTTGAAGCTGCCTGAATAAACGGAAAGAGGCTTGAGCCGTCAACCCGTTCACCGCAGGTCAGTATTGTTTCAAGATATTCTCTACTACTGACCACGAAGTTCAGCGTCTTCAGTCTTCCGTCGCCGCCAGGATACATAAAGTTAATCATCTCCACATCATTCTCAACAACATATCTCACGATATCTTCTTTAGAGAAATCCAAGGCAGGTTTTCCAAGATAACTCACCAATTGATTCTTTGCCAGCGAATACGACTTCTCTGCTGGCATTGCAGTACGTGTCTGCCTATTGTTGTCCATAGTTCTTATGATTTAGAAGGTTAAACGTTCATCGTGTTACATCACTCCATGCTTACCGTAAGCGGCTGACGCATGGAACGCAACGTCCAGTCGATGCGCTGCTGCCATTCAGCCTGTGTACGCACGTCGTGACGGCTCCAGGCCGATCCGAAATAGTAGGTGTAAGGCTCACCCTTGTAACCGTCGACAATGCCCAAGGCATGACCTTCGTTGCCACCCTTAGGCTGGTCAAAGAGTACTTTCTTAGTAGTTACATTGCCATTGGGGAAAAGGGCGCCCACGTAGATGTAGCAGTTGTTATAGCCCACATTATCGGTAGGGTCAGCATATTGCACGTAGTCCTTACCCATCACCACATTGTCCTTGTCCTCAGAGTGGATGACAAAGCCCGAAGCCAGTTGTGCGGGGTGCGTGAGACCTTCGTACCAAACGGTGACGCGGTTGAAGTTGGATCCCTTGTCGAGCGAAATGATGCGGTGTTCGGTGATGGAGTCGCCGCCGAATGACGTCTTGTTATAGGTCAGTTCCACGGTGGTGCGCAGTGGGCCGTTGTCGAGTATCTTGTAGCTCTTGAAGCAATAGGGGTAGACCAACTGACCGTCCTTCATCAGCGCAGGCGTGCCACAACCCAGGGTGGCCCCCACCTTATAGAGGTCCATGCCACGTCCGTGGTCGTGGTGGTATGAGTTCAGTCTATAGAGCGAGTCACCGCGCTGGCGGTTCTCCTTGCGTAGCTTGTCCACGGCGGGCATCATCACCACGTCCTCTATCCAGTAGCGTTGCTCCACAACCAGCTCCGGGGTGTTCTTCGACCATACGTCGGTGCCGTACGACCGCTCGCCCGTCTTCTGCAGGGCAGGACCGTAGACGCGGTAGGCACCGCGGTCGTTCTCCCAGGCATAGTCGTCCTTTCGTTCGGGATAAATACGACCGTAGCAAGTAGTAGCGTAGGTCTTAGGCGTACCTCGACGGAGGGTGAAGCGGGCCGTGGTATGTGGACGGGCGTCGGCCTCAATGAGCACCTTGCCGTCATAGCTAAGTTGATAAGGCAGTTCGAGGCCAGCATTGTCACAGACTATAAACTGGCGGCCACCCTGTATGCCAAGCTTTTGGAAAACCTCCTTGGCATCAATCCCCACAACCTGATGACGATACTCGTCGCTGTTGTTGGTCACGGTCACCGTCGTGTTGGTAGCGACTAAGTCGCTACATACGGAACCCGTCTCGTAGCGCAGGTGCTCACACGCAGCAAGCAGGAAGGCACCCACACCGAAGTTGGTTTCAGAACGCGCATTGATGGTCTTCGTTGGGTCTGGTTTTTCACCGATAGGCTGAACGAATCCGACGCAACCATCACTCTGCAGGGCAACGGTGGTCAGGTAGTTCCATGCCTTCTCGATGACGGGCACATAGGTGGCACGGTCAAGCAATCCGTGGTTCACGCCCCACAGCATGCCGTAGGCAAAGAAGGCCGTGCCCGAGGTCTCTGGTCCTGGCGCGTCCTCTTCGCAGAGCATCGAACGGCTCCAATAGCCGCCGGGACGCTGAACGCGGGCCACGCCCTCGGCCAGTTCACGGAATCGCTGCAGAAAGAACGGGCGGTGCTTGTAGTCGGCGGGCATGTCGGCCAATACCTTTGCCAGTCCGGCCAGCACCCATCCGTCGCCGCGCGCCCAGAAGCTCTTGCCCTCATTGCAGGCGGTCTTCACCTTCGGGTAGATGTACTTGGCATCGCGATAGTAGAGTTGCTCGTCCTTATCGTACATCAGCTCGTCCGACCACTTGAAGTTGTCGTAGAGCTTGTCTAAGTATTTCACGTCTCCCGTCACCTTATAGAGCTTGGTCATCACAGGCATAACCATGTAGAGTGCGTCAGCCCACCACCAGAAGTCGTTCTCTTGCTGGCGTACCTCGTAGTCCATCACTTCGATGGCACGCTTAATCTTATAGGGGTCGGGGTTCAGTTCGTACATGTCGATGTACGTCTGGAAGCAGATCTGCCAGTCGCCGAAAAGCACGAAGTCGTGGCCCTCGCCGTAGGTCTTGTAACGCCACTTGGCCGGGTCTTTCTCGCGTGCACCCTGCCACAGGTTGTGGTTGGCCCAGCGCGAACTGTAGTCCAGCCAGCGGGCTGTGCCTAAAAGTCGGTAGGCCTCCATGTTGCCGGTGTGGTAGGCGGCCTCGTCCCAGAACGACCGCACTAACGGCGAGTGGTGCTGCTGCCAGAAGTCATTTACTTTGGTAATGATCTCAATGGTGGGGAGAGGCTTCGTCTCCACGCGCTTTTTCTTCTTTGCGTCGGCAGTGAAGCATACGGCCAAAGCAATCAAAAGGAAGGTTAGTTTTCTCATATAAAATTAGTAGTGTTTATTTTTCTTGTCGGATAATTCTGCAAATTTAAACAAAAAAGCCGAAAGCGCAAAACTTTCGGCTTATTTTTTACCATGGAAATCATTTCAGGTGCTCATTGAAGAAGTTGAAGCACTGGCGGAACAGGTGGTTGCGGGTGTTGCCGCCATAGATGCTGTGGTTGCGGTTGGTGTAGACCAGCTGGCGGAAGTCCTTATCGGCCTGCACGAGAGCCTCGACATACTCGGCCGTGTTCTGGTAGTGAACGTTGTCGTCGGCCAGACCGTGGCAGAGCAGCAGGGCTCCACTGAGCTGAGAGGCGCGTGCGATGGGCGTCACCTCATCGTAGCCCTTGCCGTTCTCCTTCGGTGTTCGCATGAAGCGCTCGGTGTAGACGGTGTCGTAGTAGCGCCAGCAGGTAGGCGGAGCAATGGCCACACCGCACCGGAACACAGGGCGACCCTCGGACATGGCCATCAGCGTGTTCCAGCCGCCGTAAGACCATCCCCAGATGGCGATGTGGTCTTTGTCGACATAGGGTTGTTGGCCCAGCCAGAGGGCAGCCTCGACCTGATCCTTGGCCTCCAATTCGCCAAGACGCAGGTAGGTACACTTCTCGAACTCGGCACCACGGCCACCCGTGCCGCGGTTGTCCACGCACACCACGATGTAGCCTTGCTGAGCCAGGTACTGCTCAAGGATGGCTCCCTGTCCGTTCATGCCGATGTTCCAGGTATTCTTCACCTGCTGGTTGCCGGGACCGCCGTATTGATACATTACAACGGGATATTTCTTGGCGGGGTCGAAGCCTACGGGCTTCACCATCCAGCCGCAAAGTTTTGTATCAGGAGTAGTAAAGATGAAAAGCTCCTTAGTGCCCATATCATAAGAGGTGTACTTGTCGGCAAGGGCTTTATTGTCGATGAGGGTGGCTGTTGCTCGGGCGGCAGAACCGCCCGACACACTATTAAGGGTGATTTGGGGCGGAGTGTTCAGGTCGCTCCACGTGCAGAGGAAGTTCTTGAAATCGGTTGAGAAGACGGCACTGCTCCATCCTTTCTTCGGTGTGAGGCAGTCGGTCTTACCATTCTTATGATTCACAAAGACTTGCTGATCGGTAGGCCCGTCGTTGAGAGCCGCGAAGAAGATGTCGCCCGTTGTCTCATTGTAGCCATATACATCGGTGACGATGGTATGGGCAGACTCGCCGAGACGAAGTCCAGGTTGCTCCAGATCGCCCACCGAACGCAACAGCTGCCCGTTGAGGTTGTAGAGGTAGATGTGGTTGTAGCCGTCGCGCTCGCTGGTGAGCACGATGTTGTGGTCGGTAATCTTCACGTGAGCGAAGACATTCTCGTTGATATACTTGTCCACATTGTCCTCGATGACCAACTGGCATACGGTACTGAGCGGGTTGGCCATGTATACCTTCAGGCAGTCCTGATGCCGGTTCAGCGTGAAAACGGCTACCTTCGACGGGTCGGTAGTGGCGATGATACGGGGAATATAGCCGTCGGCATCGAGCGGCAGCTGAAGGGTGCGCGTCTGGTGGCTCTTGATGTCATAGCTCAGGAGCGACAGGCGGGCATTCTGCTCACCGGCCTTCGGATATTTATAGGTATAGAAGCCGGGATAGGCGGCATACTCCTCGCGCTCGGGGTTCATTCCCTTGAAGAGCATCATGCTGTATTCCTTCACCTCGCTCTCGTCGTAACGCACCCAGACAATCTGCTTCGAGTCGGCTGAGAAGACCATGGCGCGGTTGTGAGAGAACTCCTCCTCGCACACCCAGTCGGGCAGTCCGTTGATGACCTTATTGCGCTCACCGTCCTTCGTCACCTGGCTCTCAGCATTGTCGTAGAGTAGCTTCACGAGGAAGATGTTGTTGTCGCGAACGAAGGCTATCTGGTTGCCGTCGGGCGAAAAGAGCGGCGTCTGCTGCGGTCCACCCTCGCTGAGCGGTTCCAGGCGGTTATTGGCTATATTATATATATAATAGGTGGCGGTGAACGAGTGGCGATAGATGCTCTTTGTCTGCGTCTGGATGAGCATACGCTTGCCGTCGGGACTCATGATGTAGCCCTCGACCCGCGACACCTGGGCACCGCGAGCAGTGGCAGCATCGAACAACACACCCACCTGCTTGCCCGTGCGGAACGAATACTTCGCAATCTGTTTACCGTCTTTCGAAATCTGGGCGTAGCTCTCACCGTCGGCCATAGGCTCCACGGCAGCCATTGTCTCTGGGCGGAATGCGCCCTGCGTAATGCTCTTCAAATCAAGCTTCTGTCCTGCCAACGCAGGTAATACGACTGATGACAACAGAATCATCAGAACAAAGGAAATACGTCTCATTTGTGCTTATCGTTTTGTTTTTATCTTGCAAAGATAATCATTTAAACTGACATAGCACATAGTTTTTGGGAAGATTAACACCTGCTTAATGATTCAACCATGATGCGTCAGTGAGGAAACAGGGGCTGTTACAACAGCCATTCAGAATTGATCGGTAAACGAGAAGCGTACCACGACAGGCAAATGGTCGCTGAACCCAGACTGATATTGGTAGCCATTATAGGTGCGGAAAGGCTTCATGCCACCGTACTTAGAGTCTTCCTCAAGCAGGAAGGGAGCGTCGTTGACGTAGGCACCAACCTTGCGCTGGAACAAGGAGGGCGACACCAGCACATGGTCTATCTGCTCCCAAAGTCCCTGATAGCGATAGTTGGCACGCGCGCCATGGGTTCCCTCAGCGTTGGGAGCAGCACTGACGAGTCCATATTCCAAGAGAAAACGCATGGACTTGTTCTTGAGAGTGGCATTGAAGTCGCCTGCCACGAGGACAAGGGCATCGGGCGACCAACGACGCAAATGATCGATAGCAGCAGTAACTTGACGTGCCACCTGCATGCGATAGGGACGTGTCTCGCGCTCACCACCATATCGGCTCGGAGCATGAACGACAAAAACGTGAAGAGTGTCGCCGGTGACAATCTCACCTTTCACGTAGAGAATATCGCGTGTAGGACGCATGCCCTTGACAAGGGGGACGGTGATGGTTTCGTAACAAACAGGACGAAACGAAGAAGGCTGATAGATGAGGGCCACATCGACGCCTCGCTCGTCGGGCGACTCGGTCATCAGGTAGTCGTAGCCGGCATTTCGCAGGAGCGAACGATGGGTGAGGTCATGGAGCACAGTGTCATTCTCTACCTCAACAAGTGCCACGAAGTCAGGCAGCTCCTGGCTACACGAGAGAATGGCCTGCCCCGTATGGTTAAGCTTGCGCCAGTAGCGCGAGCGAGTCCAATGGCGCGTACTTTCAGGCAGATACTCATCATCCTGCTTCAGCGAATCGTGGCGACAATCGAAAAGATTCTCACAATTCAGCTCAACAAAGGTCAGCTGCTGGGCTGAAGCTTCGCAATGAGAAATAAGGAATGAGAAATGAGTAATGAAAATGAGGGATGGAAATGAGAAATGAGGGATGAGAAATAAAGAATGGAAATGAAAAATAGATAAATGGACTGCGCCTTCATTGTGTGCAATGTCATTTCTCATTTCCATTCATCATTACTCATTCCTCATTATTCACTTACATTCAGCAGACGGCTTCCAGTCGCTTCATCATGACAAACATGAAGACGGCAGCGACAAGACAAATGGCCATGAACACGCTCCAGCACACCCAGAGAGGCACGGCTCCCCACAGCAAGCCACCTACGACGACCAACTGGTTGCCAATGGCTGTAGCCACAAACCAGCCACCCATCATCATGCCCTTGTACTTGGGAGGAGCCACCTTCGACACGAAGGAGATACCCATGGGCGACAGCAACAGCTCGCCAAACGTCAGGATCAGGTAGACACCGATGAGCAGATTGGGCGTGACGTCGGCCACATGGACGGCCACGGGATTGCCGTCGGCACCCATCTCGGTCTGAGGCATGGGCAGTCCCATCGAGAAGAGCATCATCACAGCATAGGCTGCAGCAGCCACAATCATACCGTAGGCAATCTTACGCGGTGCCGAAGGCTCCTTGCCCTTTGCGGCTAACGATCCGAAGATGGCCATCGACACGGGTGTCAGAGCTACTACATAGAAGGGATTGAACTGCTGGAAGATAGGAGCAGTGAATGAGATCTCGCCCGTCTGTGCATAGTATTTCCATATCAGCAGACCAACTGCAGCAACGATTACCAGTGCCGAGATGGCCCGTGCCTTCGAGGTCTTGCTCTGAAAGAGCGAGAAGCCGGCATAGACAATGAAAATGACAAGTACCAAATTCCACACGTCGAAGGCCATGCCCTGCACGCCCGAAGCGGTGTGGGCCGTGAACTCGTCGGCAAAGTAGGTCAGCGAGAGTCCGTTCTGATGGAAGGCCATCCAGAAGAAAATCACCACAGCAAACACCAGACACAGGGCCACGATGCGCTGTTTGGTCTCTTCCTTCGACAGTTCTTCGCCAGCGGCAGAACCGCTGGCCACGGTCTCGGCCTTCTTCTTGCCGCCCTCAGTATGACGGAAAGTGCTGCGGAACAGGTAGTAGATAGCGATAGAGAGGATGAGCGAGGCACAGGCTACTGCAAACGAGAAGTGATAGGCATCGTTGCTCGAATAGCCCAGGCTCACCTCGGCATACTCCTTGATCTTGATGGCAGCCGTCGGAGCAAAGAGTGCACCGATGTTAATGGCCATGTAGAAGATAGAGAAGCCAGAGTCGCGCTTGTCCTTGTACTGCGGATCGTTGTAGAGGTCGCCTACCATCACCTGCAGGTTTCCCTTGAACAGGCCGGTACCGAAGCCGATGAGCAGCAAGGCGCCCAGCATGACAACCAGTGCCACGCTGTCGCCACCCAGAGGAACTGAAAGCAGCAGGTAGCCAAGGAACATAATGATGATACCCGAGGTAACCATCTTGCCGAAGCCGAACTTGTCGGCCATCATGCCTCCGATGAGCGGGAAGAAATAGACCAGCATGAGGAATGCACTATAAATCGTTCCTGCCACGGCTGGCGAAAGGCCATAGTTGGCCCTCAGAAAAAGTGCGAAGACAGCGAGCATCGTGTAATAGCCGAAACGCTCGCCGGTGTTGGCCAGTGCCAACGCGAAAAGTCCTTTAGGTTGATTCTCGAACATAATTATTTAATTTTAGGGTTATTAGTCTTGGAGAGGTCGAAGAGATAGCTAAGCTTGATGACGATCTGCGCGAAGTTGGAACGGGCGAAGTAGTCGCGCTTCGTGGCTCCGTAGATGTTGCCCAGACCGTAATAGTAGCGGCCTTCGAGCAGGAAATGGCCCAAGCGGGGATGGGAGAACTCCAGTCCGAGGCCAGCAGTGATGCCATAGTCTACGCGATGTTCCACTGCCATCGTATCCTGGGCAACGATGTAAGACGTACGACTGGCTAAGTTCGCATTATTCAAGGTGAAATTGCTTTTGGTCGTCTCGTTCAGGAAATAGCCGAACTGTGGTCCTGCCTGGAAGAACACCTGAAAGCCCTTGCGCTCACGTCCCCACCCTAAACGTGCCATGAGAGGCACCTGTACGTAGAACTGGTCGCGCTGATAGGCCTCGGCCTCGCCCGTCACACTGTTGATGACAGGCTCGTCGTCAGGGTCGAGAATATCTTCCTTCCATCCCACCTTGGCATAGTTAACCTCGCCTACGATAGCACAGATACTATTGAAATAACGCTCAGACGTATAGCGCAAGGTGATACCGCCTATATAACCAGGATGCTGCAACTGCGGCACTTCTGGCACAAAATCAAGGGAACTCATCACATAGCCACCGCCAAAACCAATCGCGAACTCACTGCGATAGTCGCCAATCTGGGCATTGGCCATGCCACAAGACAACAGGAATACTACTAAGAGCTTAAGTCGCATGGGGTGTTAATAGTTAATCATTTCCACTTGACGGTCGTTCTTGAAGTGAACGAACATATAACCACGGTTCAGGTGACCGCCATTGCCCTGACGCTGGAACTTCAGCGGCGTCTGCACAGGATCACCGGTCAGGCGCCCGCCGGCACCATCGAAAGCCTTGCCATATTTATTCAGTCCACGCAGGAAGAAATAAGCATGGTCAAAGCCTGTCAATGCGAAGTTAGGCTGTACGGGCAACATGTCCTGATGGAAGTTCCAACGATACTTCTGTTGCAGTCGAAGAGTGGCCGAAGCCTGTGGGTTGGCATAATAGACCGAGGGTATATAGACGTCGAAGGTATGGAAGTAGTCGCCATGTTTGGGCACTTGCAAGAGCCAGTCGTTATAGCCCAACATCGAAATAGCGGCCTCTGGCTTCAAGCTCGCAACGACACCCAGCTTACCCAAGGCAGCCTCCAGACAAGAAGTACGCGAAGAATTGAGGATGACGACATTACGTTTCTTCGTGTCAAAGGCATTAACGAACTGATTGGTAGCCGACGTCAGACTGGTCAGGCTATACTGTACGCCACGCTGCTCGAAGCCCTTGCGCAGGCTGGCCGTAAAGTTGCCCTTGGTGCTCTGGGCATCGCCACAGTCAATGATAATGGGGTGATAGTCCTTGAACCAGCTACAAGCGCGGCGCACAGTAGCCTCGTCTATCTGATCCTGACTCTGATATATCTGGAAGATATAGGGATTGCTCTGCAACTGCGGCGCATTAATAGAGAAAGGTATGACGAGCGGAATGCCATGACGGGAGACAAAGTCGCTAAGGGCTGGCATCTGCTTCGAATAGAGCGGACCGATAATCATGTCGAGCTTGGCAGCGGCAGGATCTTCAAGTGTCTTGGCAATGTCGGCATCCTCCGGAACGTTCCATGCACGCACATCGACCGAAAGCCCTATCTTCTTCAGACTGTCGCATGCCATAAGCACACCACGATAATACTCCACCATGCGCCGACCATCGCCATTCACATCGTGCAGAGGCAGCATGACGCCCAGACGGATGGGACGCGAAGCGATGCCAATAGTCTCCTGTGGACCTGTAGCCAACGGCTTCGCAGCAAAGGGTATATAGAGCTTTTCGCCTTTCTTCAGCTGATAGCCCGGCTGCAGCAACTGAGGATTGGCAACCCTGAGCTGCTCCATAGTGATGCCGTAGTTCTGGGCGATGCCAAAGACGGTTTCCTTCTTCTTTACCTCATGAATGGCCTGCCAGTTCGTGGTCTGTGCCATCATCATACCGGATGTCCATGTCAGCATGGCACCCACCAGCAAATATCTGAAAAGTCGATACATATTCCTCAATAATTCTTGTTTTGCGCTACAAAAGTACGAAATAAATATGAATTATGAAACGAAAGTTCCATGAAATCGACCTCGAATTAAGAAATTATTTGTACCTTTGCACTTTAAACACCTAAAAAAGATGAAAAGAATACTGACAAGCCTGTTTCTCATAGCAGTTTTCATGCCACTGACTACACTGGCACAGCAAGTAGACCCCAAAGCCTACTACACCAACAGCGAAGGCGAGTTGTGTGACACGACGAGCATTGAAGACGGCGAGGCACCACTGGACGTGGAGTTTCGTGCAAATCCCACGAACATGGACGACTGGACGCCCTCGTACGAATGGCATTTCAAAAGAACCAATGCCGACACGGGCGAAGAAGAACTGCTCGTGCGCTACGAAGAAAACACGCAATACACGTTTACCGAGTCGGGAACCTACAATATTGTATTAATGACGACACTGTCGCGCGGTGATGACACGGCCGAACTGGAACAGAAAAGCATTATCGTGGTCATCTCTACCAGTAAACTGGAGTTCCCCAATGCCTTCTCACCCAACGACGACGGCATCAACGATATCTATGGAGCGAAAGGTGTGGCCGATCCCAACAGCACCGAACACTACAAGAGCATCGTTGAGTTCCACGCCTACATCTTCAACAGGTGGGGACAGAAACTTTTCGAGTGGACCGACGTAAGCAAAGGTTGGGACGGGACATACAATGGCAGACCCGTGAAAGACGGTGTATACTTTGTATTGGTGAAGGCCAAGGGTGCCGACGGTCGCGAGTACAACATCAGGCGCGACGTCAACCTTCTTCGCGGCTACAACCAAACCGAAAGCGGCTCAACTACCACCGAGTAGGCCCCATTAGCCCAATAAGCCTCATTAGCCCAATAAGCCCCATTAGCCCAATAACTCTCACAAACCCCATTCCTCATGTCCGACAACATCTGCGTCTACGGCGCTCGCGTACACAATCTGAAGAATATTGACGTGGTGATTCCGCGCCACTCGCTTACCGTCATCACCGGACTTAGCGGCAGCGGTAAGTCGTCATTGGCCTTTGACACGATTTTCGCCGAAGGACAGCGCCGCTACATTGAGACGTTCTCGGCTTACGCACGCAACTTCCTCGGTGGGCTGGAGCGTCCTGACGTGGACAAGATCACAGGACTCTCGCCCGTCATCAGCATTGAACAGAAGACCACCAACAAGAACCCCCGCTCCACCGTAGGCACCACTACCGAAATCTACGACTACATGCGACTGCTCTACGCCCGTGCGGGACGAGCCTACAGCTACATGACGGGCGAGCCAATGGTGAAATACACAGAGGAGAAAATCATCGATATGATACTGCGCGACTATGTAGGCAAGAAAATCTTCATCCTTGCTCCGTTAGTGCGCAGCCGCAAGGGACATTATCGCGAGCTGTTCGAAGCCATGCGCCGCAAAGGCTATCTCACCATGCGCGTCGATGGCGAGATTGTCGAGGTCACACAGGGTATGAAGGTCGACCGATATAAGAACCACGACATCGAGGTAGTGATTGACAAGCTAAGCCTTTCCGAAGGAGGAGCCGGAAGCCCCGAGCGATTGAAGAAGTCGGTCGAGCTGGCCATGAAACAAGGCGAAGGACTGATCATGATTATGGATAAGGACAGCGGTTCCGTAAAACACTTCTCCAAACGACTGATGTGTCCTACCACGGGCATGAGCTATAGCGACCCGGCTCCCAACAACTTCTCGTTCAACTCGCCACAGGGTGCCTGTCCGCGCTGCAAGGGACTGGGCACGGTCAACATGATTGACCTTTCGAAAGTAATCCCCAACCGTCAACTGAACATCCACGAAGGTGGCATCGTGCCCTTGGGCAAATACAAGAACCAGCTGATATTCTGGCAGATAGAAGCCATCCTAAAGAAATACGACCTTGACCTGAAAACCCGCATCGACGACATTCCCGAGGAGGCAATGACCGAGATACTTTACGGTTCGTTGGAGAACGTACGCATAGATAAAGAGTTGGTTCATACGTCGAGCGACTACTTTGTGGCCTTCGATGGCATCATCAAGTACCTGCGCGACGTGATGGAGCGCGACGACTCAACGGCCGGGCAGAAGTGGGCCGACCAGTTCATGGAGGAGTGCCAATGTCCTGAGTGCAAGGGCCAGCGCCTGAACCGCGAGGCTCTCAGCTACCGCATCTGGGACAAGAACATTGCCGAACTGGCAGCAATGGACATTGGTGAATTAAGAGAATGGCTGGACGATTTAGAGAGTGGAGACGATTCAAAACTCGACAATCAGCAGCGCCAGATTGCCACCGAAATATTAAAAGAGATACGCACACGTCTTGACTTCCTTCTCGAAGTGGGACTTGACTATCTGTCACTCAACCGCCCGTCGGCATCCCTGTCAGGTGGTGAGAGCCAGCGCATACGCCTTGCCACGCAGATAGGCTCGCAACTGGTCAACGTGCTTTATATACTCGACGAGCCTTCCATAGGCCTACACCAGCGTGACAACGAGCGACTCATCCACTCGCTGAAGCAGCTGCGCGACCTTGGCAACACCGTTATTGTCGTAGAACATGACCGCGACATGATGCTTGCTGCTGACTACATCGTCGACATAGGTCCCTTCGCAGGTAGGAAGGGCGGCGAGGTTGTGTTCCAAGGAACTCCCGAACAGCTACTGAAGACCGACACGCTCACCGCCCGTTATCTTAATGGGAGTGTAGGAGTGCAGGAGTACAGGAGGGCAGGAGTGCAGGAGGGGAGTGTAGGAGTGCAGGAGTGCAGGAGTGCAGACAATAGTTCTGCCAGTCATTCGTCTGAACTCCTGAACTCCCGAACTCCTGAACTCCAGAACTCCAGAACTCCTGAACTCCTCACCCTCCACGGCTGCTCTGGCAACAACCTCAAGCACATCGACGTCGAGTTTCCGTTAGGTAAGCTTATCGTAGTCACTGGCGTTTCAGGTTCTGGCAAGTCTACGCTCATCAACGAGACGCTACAGCCTATCCTCTCCCAGCATTTCTACCGCTCATTAAAACGTCCCATGCCCTACGACAGCATCGAAGGGCTGGAACTGATAGACAAGGTGGTCGACGTGGACCAGTCGCCATTGGGTCGTACACCCCGCTCGAACCCCGCCACTTATACCGGCGTGTTCAGCGACATACGCTCACTCTTCGTTGGTCTGCCCGAGGCAAAGATCCGAGGCTATAAGCCCGGACGCTTCTCGTTCAACGTAAAGGGCGGTCGTTGCGAAGCCTGTGGCGGCAACGGCTACAAGACCATCGAGATGAACTTCCTGCCCGACATACAGGTGCCCTGTGAGGAATGTCAGGGCAAGCGTTACAACCGCGAGACCTTAGAGGTGCGCTACAAGGGAAAGTCGATTGCCGACGTACTCGACATGACTATCAATCAGGCGGTGGAGTTCTTCGAGAACGTGCCCGACATCCTGCGCAAGATCAAGACCATACAGGAGGTGGGCCTCGGCTATATCAAGCTCGGTCAGCCCTCCACCACCCTATCTGGCGGCGAGAGCCAACGTGTGAAACTGGCTGCCGAACTGTCGAAAAAGGATACGGGCAAGACACTCTACATCCTTGACGAGCCCACCACAGGCCTACATTTCGAGGACATCCGCATATTGATGCAAGTGCTACGCCGTCTGGTTGACCGTGGCAACACCGTGATCATCATCGAGCACAACCTCGACGTCATCCGTCAGGCCGACTGGCTCATAGACATGGGACCGGAGGGCGGACGCCGTGGCGGCACCATCCTCTCTACCGGCACTCCCGAAGAAGTGGCCAAGAGCGACAAGGGCTACACCCCGAAATACCTATAAATAATCGTATAAAAAAAAGTGGGTATGATTTTAACTAAACACGAAGAAACGAAGAAAGGAAGATTATTTCACGAGAACTGAAAACTTCGTATCTTCGTATCTTCGTGTTCCATTAATTATTTCTACCAAGTTTTTTTTGTCATCACTAACCAAATGTACGAGAGTGCGAACCTCAGAACTTCAGGTCGAGCTCTACAGGGCAATGGTCTGAGCCGAGGATGTCGGTATGGATGCGGGCATCGGCAACGTGGTCCATCAAACGGTTGCTCACGACGAAATAGTCGATGCGCCAGCCTGCATTCTTCTGTCTTGCTTGGAAACGGTACGACCACCACGAGTAGGTGACCTGTTCAGGATAAAGCGCGCGGAAGGTATCGGTGAAGCCCTTCGACAGCAATGCCGAGAACTGCTCACGCTCTTCGTCGGTGAAGCCTGCATTGTGGCGGTTGGTCTTAGGATTCTTGATGTCAATCTCCTCATGGGCCACGTTCAAGTCGCCACAGAGCACTACGGGCTTCACGGCGTCGAGGCGTTGCAGATAAGCCTGAAAGTCACGTTCCCACTGCATGCGATAGTCGAGCCGCTTCAGACCGTCCTGCGAATTGGGGGTGTAGCAGCACACAAGGAAAAAGTCGTTCATCTCGAGTGTCACGACGCGGCCCTCATGGTCGTGCTCTTCGATGCCGATGCCGTAGCTGACGTTCAGCGGCTGATGACGGGTGAAGACAGCCGTGCCCGAATAGCCCTTTTTCTCGGCCGAGTTCCAATAGCTCTCATAGCCCTCGAAGGCAATGTCGAGCTGTCCAGGTTGCATCTTCGTCTCCTGCAGACAGAAGAAATCGGCATCAAGCTGACGGAAGATGTCGCTGAAGCCCTTTCCCTCACAGGCACGAAGGCCGTTGACGTTCCAACTGATCAGTTTCATAGTCTTAGGTATTGGTAAAAGAAAAGGAGTTGCCCCTGCATGCTATATACAGGGGCAACTCCACCTTATTATATTAATAGGCGAAGAGCGGATACTCTTTCATCTTCTCGTTGACGCGCTGGCGTACTGAGGCGATGACCTGCTCGTCGGTAGGACTGTTGAGCACCTCCTCGATCCATGCTGCAATCTGCACCATTAGGTCTTCCTTTGCACCGCGTGTGGTGATGGCAGGCGTGCCCAGACGTAGGCCGCTGGTCTGGAAGGCCGAGCGTGAGTCGAAGGGCACCATGTTCTTGTTGGCCGTGATGTCGGCAGCCACGAGTGCGTTCTCGGCCACCTTACCCGTAAGGTCAGGATATTTGGTGCGAAGGTCAACGAGCATCGAGTGGTTGTCGGTACCACCGCTGACAATCTTGAATCCACGCTTGATGAGCTCTTCGGCCAGCACGGCGGCATTCTTCTTCACCTGCTGTGCCCACTGCTTGAATTCAGGCTGCAAAGCCTCACCGAAGGCAACAGCCTTGGCAGCGATGACATGCTCCAGAGGACCTCCCTGCTGACCAGGGAACACGGCCGAGTTGAGCAGGGCCGACATCATCTTCACCTCGCCCTTCGGCGTCTTCAGACCCCAAGGGTTCTCAAAGTCCTTACCCATCAGGATGATACCACCACGCGGACCGCGCAGGGTCTTGTGGGTGGTCGAGGTCACGATGTGGGCATACTTCACGGGGTTGTCCAGCAGTCCGGCAGCAATCAGTCCGGCAGGATGAGCCATGTCAATCATCAGCAGGGCACCCACCTTGTCGGCAATCTCGCGCATGCGCTTATAGTCCCACTCACGGCTGTAGGCCGAGCCACCACCGATGATGAGCTTGGGCTTGTGCTCTAAAGCCAGCTTCTCCATCTCGTCGTAGTCAACGCGACCGGTCTCCTCGTTGAGGTTATAGCCGATGGGGTTATACAGAATACCGCTCGTGTTGACGTGAGAGCCATGCGACAGGTGGCCGCCATGATCCAGGTTCATACCCATGAACGTGTCGCCGGGCTTCAGTACGGCCAGCAGCACGGCAGCGTTGGCCTGTGCGCCAGAGTGGGGCTGCACGTTGGCATACTCGGCATCGAACAGCTTGCAGACACGCTCAATGGCCAGCCGCTCCACCTCGTCGACCACCTGACAGCCGCCATAATAGCGCTTGCCGGGATAGCCCTCGGCATACTTGTTGGTGAGATAGGAGCCCATAGCCTCCATCACCTGGTCACTTACGAAGTTCTCACTGGCTATCAGCTCTATGCCTTTCAGCTGGCGCTGATGCTCTTTCTCAATCAACTCGAAAACGGTGTTGTCTCTTTGCATTGTGTTGTTGTTTTATGATTGGAATGATTAGCTTTCTCTCTATCCCTTAATAAATAAGCGGTTGCAAAGGTACAAATTATTCGTGAAACTTTTGCCGAATTAACATAATTTCGTGATAAATGGTACGCTAATTCCCAAAAAATGATTACATTTGTGGCCAAAATGTTACGTCTGCCTAAATTTATCAACAAAACCTTATCAGTACGACTTAGTCTGATGGTGGTATCGGCTATGGCTATCCTGCTCATGGCCTCGTTGATTGTTATACTCCACTTTTCCAGAAAGGCAGTGAAAGAAGAGGCGCTACAGAAAGCCTCGCAGACATTAGAGGGCACAACGCAGCGCATCGACAACATCCTCTTGAGTGTGGAGCAGGCCACAGGCAATATTTACTTTAGCATGCAACCGTATCTCGACCAGCCCGAGAAGATGTACATCTACAGCCGACGACTGGTGGAGTCTAACCCTTATATAGACGGTTGTGCCATTGCCTTTAAACCTTACTATTATAAAGACCGTGAGCTGTTTATGGCTTACTCTCACCGCAACACCGACAGTCATAATGCCGATGGATTTGCTACGGTGCAAAGCAAGACGTTTGGCGACAGGCCCTATACGGAACAGGTATGGTATACCGAGCCTATGGCCACGGGCAAGCCCGACTGGCTGAACCCACTGAAGGGAATGAAGGTGAACATGGCGCCCATCTTCACGTTCAGTCTGCCCATACCAGGCAAAGACGGAAAGCCAGTAGGCATCATCGGTGTCGACGTGTCGCTCAACATGCTGTCGAAGATTGTGCTGGCAGCAAAGCCGTCGCCCAACTCCTACTGCACACTGCTGGCCGAAGACGGCTCGTTCATCGTTCATCCTGACAGCAACAAGCTGCAAAAACAGACTGTCTTCTCTGAGAGCAGGCAAAACATTGACCCTGCCATTAAAGAGGCGGCAAAGGCAATGCTGGCAGGTGCCACCGACTACAGGACATTTAAGATGAACGGTACCAGATACTGCGTATTCTTCAAACCCTTCAAGCGTACCGTCGTGAGAGGGCGCTCATTGGAAGACCTGGGATGGAGCGCTGGCATCATCTATCCCGAAGAGGATATCTTCGGCGACTACGACCGACTGCTTAACTATGTCCTTGCCATAGCCGTCATCGGCCTGCTGCTGATCTTCATACTCAGCAGGACGATTATTCATCGACAGCTGCTGCCACTTAGGATGCTCACTACCTCGGCGCAGCACATTACCAAAGGCCACTACACAGAAATGATACCTGACAGCCGACATCAAGACGAGATTGGACGACTGCAGAACCATTTCCAGCAGATGCAGCTGTCGCTTGCCAACAACATTGGCGAACTGGAACAGCTGACAGCCACGCTGAAGAAACGGGGCGAGGAACTGCGGACTACCTACGAGCAGGTCAGCAAGGCCAACAGACTGAAGACAGTGTTCCTGCACAACATGACCGACCAGATGCTCGCCCCTGCCAATACCATCAACAACAATGTTGACATGCTGTGCCGCTCCGACTACCACTTACACAAAGAAGGAACCGATACTGTGGCCAGCGGTTCTGCCGCTGGCAAAGAGGCTACAGCAATTGCCGACGACATCATGAAACAGGGCAAAACCATTACCGACCTACTGAACGACCTGCTGCAGGACTCGGAAAAAGAAACAGGAAAGGAGGCCGCCCATGATTAGCACAAACAGTCTTTCCAGCCTCAAAATCATGCACGCACCACGCACACTCTCATCGAAGCTCAGCCTCGGCATTGTCCTCTTGGCTATCCCTATCTTCGTACTTGCGCTCGGCATCCTGTTCGTCCAGTCCAGAAATAACATCAAGAAAGAGGCTACAGAACATGCACAGAGCCTGCTCAACACCACTATGCAACGCGTCAGCCGCTACCTCATGGCCGTAGAGACTGCCACCAACATCAATGCATGGGAAGCAATCGACAACCCAATTCCAGACTCACTGCTCGCCCTTACTCATCGCATCGTGAAACTCAACCCACACGTCAGCGGATGCTCTATCAGCACCGAGCCTTATTTCTTCTCTAACATCGGCCGATATTTCTCAGCTTATTCCATTAGAAAGGATAAGGCCTCCCCACAATCTACTCTCCTCTCATCCGACAGCATCATCACCGTCATCGAAGAAGAGTATGAGTACTTCGAGAAGGTCTGGTACAAGACACCGCTCACCCTCAACGAGCCATGCTGGGTAAACTACTACGACGAAACCGATTCGTTAGAGCTCACCCTCGAAGGGATGATAGCGTCCTACGGGAAACCCCTATACGACAGCCGGAAACGCTTTATCGGCATCATCTCGACCGATATTTCGCTGCTCCACCTTTCGCAGGTCATCACCTCTGAAAAGCCCTACCCTAACTCGTACTTCATGATGTTAGGCCCTGACGGGCACTACATCATCCACCCCGACACCACCCAACTATTCACCCACACCATCTTCGAAACACCGGCACTCAACACCCTTGGACGGGAAATGGCATCAGGCGAACAGGGCACCATCTCGCTCAACATCGATGGAAAACCCAGCCTCGTATGCTTCCAGCCTGTACCAGGAACACCATGGAGCCTCGCACTCGTATGCCCCGAGAGCGACATACTGCGCAGCTATCACCGCCTCGTCATCATCATCATACCACTGCTCCTCGCGGGCCTCCTCGTCATACTCGTCTTCGCCAAGCAAGCCGTGGCCCACGCCCTGGCCCCGCTCAACCAACTGCTCACCAAGACTCAAAGCATCGCTGCCGGCAACTACGAAGTCTACATTCCGCGCAGCGACCGACCTGATGCCGTAGGACAGCTGCAGAACAACTTCGCCACCATGCTCCAGTCGCTCAACTTCCACATGGGCAGCATACGCTATACTGCCGGACAGGCCGAACGACGCAATGCAGAACTCGCACAAGCCACAAAACTGGCGAAGGAGGCGGTACAGCAGAAGGCGGTCTTCATCCAGAACGTCACCCACCAGATACGTACCCCTCTTAACATCGTCATGGGATTCACACAGGTGCTCCGCGACTACACAGCCGACATCACGCAGCCCTCGCTGAGCGACGAAGAGACCAAGAACATCACGCAAACCATGAAACACAACGCACAGACGCTCAACCGGCTTGTGCAGATGCTATACGACAGCTCGGCCTTGGGCATCAACGACGAGCTGAACAGCCATCAGATTGACAACGTTTCATGCAACGATGTGGCCAAGGAAGCCATGAGCTACGTCAAGCTCAACTACCCCGAACTCAACGTCAGCTTCAACTCCAGTGTACCGTCAGACCTCTGCATCAAGACCAATCAGCTATATCTCATGCGCAGTCTGAGAGAACTGCTCTACAACGCAGCCAAGTATTCCGACGGTCAGCGCGTAGCCATCAGCGTGAGTGCTACCGAAAGCGCTGTCACCTTCACCGTCGAAGACACCGGCAAAGGCATCTCAGAAGCCGACCACGACCTGATATTCGAACCTTTCACCAAGGTCGACGACCTCACCGAAGGACTCGGCCTCGGCCTTCCCCTTGCCAAACGTCATATCAACAACTTAGGCGGAAACATCAGCCTCGACACCGAATACCACGACGGTTGCCGCTTCATCGTCACCTTGCCACGATCTTAGTTATGGCGTTATAAAGCTATTACGTTACCACGCATTCTATGTGCCGCTCTTTCGATAGACCCAGGAAGACCCGTGCTTCTGGCGGTAGTACTGTGGGGAAGGCTCGCTGACGAGGTCGTTGAGCAGCTGGTCGGCCTTGTAGCGCGACACGCCGAAGAGGGTCTGGAAGTTGCGGCGGGAGAAGGAACCGTGCTGGGCGCAGTAGTCGTCGAGGGTGGCGAGCAGCTTGGCGCGAGGTATGTCGAGCTTGTAGGAACCTTTGTCACAAACAAAGTGGTGCTCATCGGTCTTCAGCCGGTCCAGCATCTCCTTGTCGGGAACGAAGGTGACGCCCTCGACGACCAGCTCGCGGGCCGTCAGCTGCGATGGTTTTGTATAGACTTTCGCACGCCATTTGCCCTGCTCGTCCTTTTCCTTTATCGTGCCTATCTGCAGGCTGAAGCGCCCTATGCCGTCGAGATGGACGCCTTTGCCATCGAGCAACTGCTCGGCAATCTCCTTCTGCAACACGTCCATCACCATCTCGAAGATGCCCTCGCTCACGAGGCTGTTGGCCGCAATATGGCTGCGCAGCTCGCGTGAGTGCATGACGTAGTACTGGACCTGGCGTACATGGTAGGTCTGAACGGTGTCGCCCGGCTTCATGGGTGTCGGGAGCACGCTATAGTGAATGGTTTTTCCTTTCATTGTATTCGTTTTTCCTATGGATTATCAGATGCTTGTTTCTTGTATTGCAAAGGTACTATTTTTTTCTGGAACATGCAAGTTTCTCGACGAAAAAATACTTCTTTGGTTTTGCTGACCTTCGTCAGCAGGTTTGCCGACGAACTTCAGTAACGTTGCTGACGAAGGTCAGCAAAGCAGAAAGAGCGTTCATTGATGCACGAAGGAGCCTGTTTACAACAAGAATGGAGCATACGTCGAGGCTCTGAAGAGCTTTCTCTCACCACCAAAAGGCTGAGAAGAAAGTCTAAAAGTTATTAATTGTCGTACAGAAAACCATGTTTTTATTTGTTTTCTGTACGTTTTTTATAACTTTGCAGCATCAAAAGGAAATATGTTTATGAAACAGCAATATGCCGTCGTCGTGCTTTTCGCACTCATCCTGACTTCTACCCTGACCAGCTTTGGCTGCTACAGTGCCACGAGCCAACGTGTTAGCGAGGACATGGACAGAGCTTTGGCGCTCGCATTGCAGGAGCAACAGAGCGACGTAATCAGCCAGGACACCATCCGTAAGTTCAACAACTACCTGCAGATGGTGGAACTCCGAGGCAAGGCCACGCTGGCCGTTGATGCCCGAGGAAGCCAGTTCAAAGCCTACGCCCACTGCTCTGAGGCCACCGTCTTCAGACTGTCCGACCAGCGTCCAGCCATGCTGCTATGGGTGTTGACGGGCTTCTGGGCGATGTTCGTCTGGTACCGTCGGAAGCAGGTTGCCCCTCATGCCGTCCCGCTCACAACTAACGGTTCAGGAAACAGCTATGGCGGACTGACCTACTCCGCAGCCGACGGGCGGTTCTTTGCTGCCAACGGAGAGGCTGTAGGGCTTACGCCCATGCAACACCAGCTGATGGAGCTGTTCTTCCAGTCGCCCACCCACTCGCTGACGAAGACCGAGATCTGTGATGCCCTCTGGCCTAAGAAGCCCGATGCCACCGACACGCTCTATACGCTCATCAGAAGGCTGAAGCCCGTCATCGAGCAACATTCCGACCTGAAGATTGAAGCTGACAGGGGAAGGGCGTATGAACTGAGAGTGAAGTAAGCAATAGAAACGGAAGAGGCAGCAGATGGAAGAGCAGGAGAAATGGCAGTGGCAAGAGCCTGGCACGACGTGGAAAGGCGTTGCCCTGTATCATATCACGCTGACGATTACCGACCGGCAGCCTTTGTTGGGCATGCTCGATATCCCGGATCATAATCCAATGATGGCCAGAGTGAGGCGAACGGCGTTAGGGAACGCACTGGTGGACTGTCTGCTGAGCATTCCACGATATCACCCTGAGGTACAGGTGTTGCATTTCTGCCTCATGCCCGACCACCTGCATGCTGTGCTGTATGTGAAGCGGAGGATGGCTACAGGCATAGGGACAGTGGTGCGGGGGTTCTGGCAGGCCGCTAAGAAGCTGGGAAGGGCCAACTCGGCTTCTGCTTCCTTTAGCCCTTCTTCCTTTGCCCCGAATGATATTCGGGGGAACTACCAAGAAGGGAGGGGGAACCACCAAGAAGGGAGGGGGAACTACCAAGAAGGGAGGGGGAACCACCAAGAAGGGAGGGGGAACTACCAAGAAGGGAGGGGAAACCACCAAGAAGAGAGAGGGAAATGGCAAGAAGGGAAGGATACCCTTCAAGAAGCAACCGACCGACTGGAGGCATTTTCTGCCGCACTGCGCGAAGAGATGGGCGACGAAGCCTATTATCGCCTGGCACCCGTCTTCACGGAGATGCCGTTCATCCGCCCGATGGGACACAACACACAACTGCCCAACACCATCCGCTACATAGACATGAATCCGCAACGCTTAGCCACCAAACGAATGAAGCCGGGCCTTTTCCGAGTGCAACGGGGAATAACAATCGGTGGGCGCAGCTACGATGGCGTGGGCAATGCGATGCTGCTCATGGCCGACCGTTTTGAGCCAGTACATGTACGCAGCACGATGGTTAAAGCGGCAGAACACGGCGACACTGAGACACTACGCAATTACATGAACTCCCGTGTGCTGCTGGCACGTCAAGGCGTGGTCATGGTATCGCCTTTCATCTCTCATCAGGAGAAACAGGTCATGGAAGTGCTGTTACGCGAGCAGCATCCGTTCGTCTGTCTTGCAGACAATGGTTTCCGTGACTACTACAAACCCATCGACAGCCTTTTCGACGCTTGTGCATCAGGGCGGGTACTGATACTCAGCCCCTGGCCTTACGATGCCAGCAAACGCCATATCAGCCGTGCGGATTGCGTGGCACTCAACGCTATGGCAGAAGAGATTTGCCATCAGATAAGCGACAAGGCTTTTGGTTAAAAACTAAAAATGGGAAGAGCGTTGACTAAACATAAACGTTAAAAAACAGGGAAGGGAAAGGAAAAGGACAGGGAATGGTTTGACGATATAGCGGTTTCCAGCTAACTTTGCACTGAAAACAAAATCACCGACGCTATGACAGAGAATCATTCCATGAGACCGTTGACGCGCGCTGAGTCAGAACTGATGAACCTGCTGTGGGATCAGTCGCAGGGCGTGACCATCAACCAATTGGTGGAGCTGCACGACGAGCCGCAACCCGCCCGTACCACCGTAGCCACGCTGCTGAAGATTCTGGAGGCAAAAGGCTATGTGGAGCACCGCCGCGTAGACGGCACGGGCCGCACGTTTGTCTTTTCGCCGCTGCTTACCCGCGAGCGTTACGTCACTTGTGTACTGCGCGACGTGAAGGACACCATGTTTGGCAGTTCGGTGAAGAAGATGCTCTCGTTCTTCGTGCAGAATGAGGACATCAGCGACGAGGAACTGCAAGAGATTCTTGAACTAATCAACGAAAACGACCACTCGCTATGATATACTATGCCTTGAAGTCTGCCTTGGTGCTGACGTTACTATATGGTGGCTTTTCAGCTCTGCTCAGTCGTGAGACATTCCACCGCTTTAACCGCATGATGCTGCTCAGCATTGTGGTGTTGTCGATGGTGTTGCCTGCCGTGCACATCACGACAACCAGCCCCGCGCCGATAGTACTGGAGCAGTATTGGGTTGAGAGTCCTATGCCTGAGGAAGAAATCCCTGCAGTTGATGAGAAGACGGCGGAGGTAGAAGTAACGAAGGTCGAGCCACAGGTGTCGGTAGGCAATCTTTTCAAGGAAGAAAACTTCTGGGAGACCCTATATATAATAGGTATAATCGTCGCCCTCATGTGCTTCGTCCGTCGCGGCGTCCTGCTAATCCGCGATTTGCGGGGCGGACTGCGCTTACGCGATGAAATGGGCAACACCATCGTCGTGAAGGGTGGTACGTTTCCACCATTCAGTTTCATGCACTGGATTGTCATGAGTGTCAGTGATTATGAACAACACCGCCGTAGCATCCTCACCCACGAGCAGACTCATGCTCATCTGGGACATTCGTGGGATGTACTGCTACTCGAACTCGTGCAGGTGGTACAGTGGTTCAATCCATTCGCGTGGCTCTTGGGCCGCGAAATGAAAGCTATCCATGAATATGAGGCCGACGAGGCCGTCATCTGTCAAGGCATCGATGCAAAGCAATATCAACAACTTCTCGTGATCAAGGCTGTCGGCAATCGTCTGCAGCTGTTAGCCAACACCCTGAATCGCGGCTCACTCAAAAAACGAATCAACATGATGCAACAACGAAAATCCAACCGATGGCGCATGCTGCGTGCAACGTTCGCCATCCCCGTAGCCGCGCTGGCAGTCATGGCGTTTGCTACACCAAGCCTCACCCCCACCCCCTCTCCGACTGGAGAGGGGAGTAATTACCTTCAAGACGAAAAGACGGATGGTACGGTGCTGGTGGAGTACAAGCCCCACCAGAAGTGGGGTAAGAGCTACCGCGACTACTACCGCGTCCACTTGCCACAAGGTGTGTGGATAGAAAGCAATGGCACCTCGCACATCGAGGAACAGTTTTTCACCTACGCTTTCGACAACACCCAGGATGGGAAGGTAAATAACATCGTCGTGATGATGCTCAACGGCGTACCCTTCGACCAAGACCACCTGCCCAAACTGACCAGCAATGATCTTAAGAAGATGGAAATCAAAACGGAAGGGAAAGGGAACGCTGCCCTTGAGTATGACGCCAATGGAAAGTCTCTCTCTGTCAAGGGACAGCATACCACGGTGAACCTCATTACCACGCCTGTCACCATTCCCGCCGGCGTGGAGGGCAACGTGCCCCGTGTGCAGACCCTGTTGCTGCCCGGCAAGGGCGAACTCTATATCCATAACGGCAAGGCCACGCCTGGCGACTGGATGCATTGCTCCATCACCGACTGGGAACCGACATCCTATGGTTACAGCGTACGCAACGAGTTCGAGCGCAGCAAGAAGAAGCCCGGCTTCAAATGCTGGATCTATGCCAGCGTGGAGACTGCCAAGAAAGACATCGACCGTGCCGAGGCCTTAATGCGCGAACTGGGCATCACAAACTATGAGGTGGTGCGCAATCTGCCCAAGCGTCATTTCTCTGACACCGAGCTACGCAAGTGGGCACAGGCCGAGAAGGCAAAGGGAACGCCATACAACAAACTCTTCGACGCGATGGCTCCCAACCACATGGATTGTGCTGACGTGCACCGCCAATGGCACATCGTCAAGGCCGTATACGGCCGTAAATAAAGTTAGTAAATAGTAGGTTCTACAGGATTTAGTGTGAGTTAACAATTCCATTCATTAAGAGTATTAACATATGAATATGCTTCCGATTGAGAGAATCTTCGTACCTTTGCAGCATGGCAGCAAAGATAGAAGAGAT
>Ga0256404_1000795_pt1 | contig 80956 bp, 85 predicted proteins | sample RumenRJG_01DNA_FD_185990 | JGI IMG/M metagenome (GOLD analysis project Ga0256404, IMG submission 185990) | Bovine rumen microbial communities from Lethbridge, Alberta, Canada - RJG_01 | ecosystem: Host-associated > Mammals > Digestive system > Stomach > Rumen | place: Canada: Alberta | collected...
GGCTAAAATCACGCGTTCCGCGCCCATGGCCCATCCGATAGCTGGGGTAGCCGGGCCGCCCATATTTTTAATGAGGCTGTCATAACGTCCGCCGGCCGCAATGGCATTTTGCGACACATCCCCCGCTTGAAATTCAAATACGGTGCGGGAATAATAATCTAACCCACGCACCAACATGGGGTCTACCACAAAATCAATTTTCCCCTTGAGTAAAGCCTGTACCGTATCAAAATGTTCCTGACATTCCGGGCACAGTTTCATGGTAGGCACGCGCCCCGCAAAGCGGCTACCGTCAATTTTGCAATCTAGTACGCGCAAAGGGTTTTTCTCCAAGCGTACTTGGCAGTTTTCACACAGCGTGTTTTTTTCTTTGGATAAAAAGTCAATGAGTGCCTGGCGATAGAGCGGGCGGCATTTGTCGCACCCCAGGCTGTTGATTTTAACCACGTAATTTTTGGCACCGAACTTGGCGACAATATCTTTGAGCATCAAGATTACTTCCGCATCCGCAGCAGGAGCCGCGTTGCCAATATATTCGGCCCCGATTTGTTCAAATTCACGGTAACGGCCCGCTTGCGGACGTTCGGCCCGGAACATATTACCGATATAATAGAATTTTTGCACCGGCGCATTTTGTACAAAATTGTTTTCTAAATACGCCCGTACCACACCGGGGGTACCCTCGGGGCGGATGGCCAACTGCCGATGCCCGGCATCTTCAAAGGCGTACATTTCTTTTTGTACAATATCGGTCGTTTCCCCGGTAGATTTTACAAATAATTCTTTGAGTTCTACCGTCGGTAGGCGCAATTCACCGAAACCGTAGGTGGAAAACACGCCACGCGCGCAGTTTTCCAGTTCTGTAAAAGCATTTGCTTGAGGTTCAAAAATATCACGAAATCCACGTACTAATTTTGCCATATATTTATATTGTAGCATTTATCAGCCAATAAAATCCCCCTGTTTGAGACAGGGGGTTTATCAAAAGATAGAGGCAGGCTAATCAATTGTCCGGCGCATCACATCCAGTATCATCTTTAATTCTTATTGTGCAATCCTGGTAATTTCGGATCAACTCGCTACAGTAACTGTCCGCCTTGGCATTTTGGGCTTGGCAACAAATAGACCCATGTTGGTAAGAAGGCATCACTAGAGAATAGTTTTTAGTTAAATTGTTCGCAATAATTCCTGTTTTAGTTAATTCGTAGGCAAAATTCCGGCTATCATGGGCCGGCATAGATACCAACTTACGCGGCTCTTTCGTATAGTCTTTATCCAGGGTACAGCGCGCCGTTTGCTCACTACGTACAGCCGCCATAATGTGTTCGGCTTCCAGAGCCTTATACGTCTCAACTACCTTGTGAAATTTGGGTTGAATAACCGAGGCTAACAGTCCGACAATCACCACCACAACTAATAATTCCGTAAGGGTAAACCCCTGTTTCTTCATAGATTCCTCCTGTTGATAGTGTAAAAAAATTTCCCGCTATCTGTCAATAAACCTATTCAAAAACAGTTCCTTTTTGCTATACTCTTTTATATGAAATACGGCGGATTGATTTTGTGTTTATTACTTATGTTACCTGCGTTTGGGGCCGATAAAAAGGCGTACAAGCCGCGTACCCAACGTGCGCCTGCACAATACTTAACTACGGATGCACTGCAAGTAACGGACACATGCCCCGGGGCCGATATTATAAATCCCTTTACCTGCACCAAGGAGCAAACCCCGGGATTTACCTGTTTTGATGTCTACCGCGTTGAAGGCGACCCGATGGCCCAAGAACGCTATACGCTGCTGGACCAAGCCGTCACCACCCAAGATACCACCGCCGAGCCTAGATGCAATTTTACCGGGAAACTGACGTGTGATAATTTTCTGCAGGCGCTTAAATACAATTTAGATTTTTCTTGGTTTATTACCAATTTTCCATCCTCTTCCTTCCCGGAATGCGGCAAAACCTATACCTGTACCCGCATTGCTTGTTGGCAACCGCTGCCGGACGCAGCCCCAGGGGAACCGCAAGCCAAAAAACTAGCCTGCGTATTTAAGAAAAACCAAATCTATTTCTTAGGTTCGCAAATTACTTGCCAAGATAAAAACACCCGCAAATAACGCAAAAAGCGTTTGCTATAATATAAGTATGTTGTTTATTCATTTTAAGACATTATTTTCTTTTCGGTTTTATCACCGCTTGGCGCAGTTGCGTTTGTTGCCGGTGATAGGGTTTGTGGTGTATCTATTTTTATTAAGTACGCTTGTTTTGTTCTTTTTTACCGGGTCTTTTGTGAAAAACAATTTGCCCGTTTTCTTAAAAAACTTTCCGCAAATTACGTTTGAAAACGGCGTGCTGACCCAACCGCAACAACCGGTATCGGCCCCGGTCCCCCATACCGATTACAAAATTGTATTTGACGCGGCAGCAAATACCCCCCCCTCTGCCGAGAAATTGATAGAAGAACACATCTTGGCTTGGGTACACCGCAACCAACTTTACATGCCTTCGGTTTCCGGACTACAAACGCAAGACCTCCCCAAAAATCTAAATTTTACTTCGGACGCGCAAACCATTGAAAAGTACACCCCGGCCTTAACCGTATCGCTACGCGTGGCCCTTTTTCTGACTGCGGTACTGCTTCTGCTTTTATTTTTAGTGTTTGATTATTGTATGGCCCTGGGTGTGTTATTCTTTTTTAGCGCGTTAAAACGGGTACTGCTGCCCAAAACGGTGCTACTCAAATGGGCCGCATTTTTACTGGGGCCGCTTAGCGTACTTTTCTTTGTTCACTTGTGGATAACCGTTCCGTTATTCACGTTTGCGCAACTGATTGTGTGCATTATTTATGCACAGCAAATTTTTAATACCTTGCCGGAGATACCCCATGAAAATTAAACTCATCCGCTCTTTTTCTGCCGCTCACCGTCTGCCTAAATACAACGGGCCCTGTCACGATTTGCACGGTCACACGTGGAAAACCGTCTTTATCATAGAAGGCCCCGTGCGCGAAGATGGTATGGTGTGCGATTTCAAAGTAATAAAAAAACTGTTGGATGACAATCTGCCGGACCACCAATTCTTAAATGATTTCGTGGAAAACCCCACCGCGGAAAATTTGGCACAATACCTATTTGATAAAATTTTCTCCGCGTTGGCGGAGAAAAATTTAACACTTAAATCTATTGAAGTGTGGGAGAGCGAAAATGCCGCCGCTATCTTGGAACGTTAGCGAAATTTTTTATTCCGTTCAGGGCGAAGGCCGCCACACGGGGATGCCCGCCGTATTTTTGCGCCTCTCGGGGTGCAGTATGGGGTGCGATTTTTGCGATACCAAGTACGCTTTTGCCCCGGGAACTGCCCTAAACAGTTTGCAAATTTTAGTGGCCCTGGCCCAGTATCCTTGCAAGACGGTAGTAATAACGGGCGGAGAACCTACCGAGCAAGATTTGCCTTCTCTAATCAGTGTACTTAAATCAGCCGGGCATATCGTTCACTTGGAAACGAACGGAGCCAAAGACTGCGACGTCAGCCACGCCGACTTTGTGTGCGTTTCGCCCAAAAAAACCGTATCTAAAGAGATGCTGCAAAAAGCCGACGTGATTAAATTAGTCGTAGGCCAACAAACCGATTTGAAAGAAATAGAAAAATATTACCCATACGAGAACGAAAAAACGACCCTTTATTTGCAACCCTTAGATAATTTACAGGAGAACATTGCCCTATGCCTAAAACTGGTAAAACAACATCCAAGCGCGCGCCTAAGCGTGCAACTGCACAAAATGCTAAACGTAAAATAACCGAAGTACAAGCACTGGAAAATATTCGCGAACTTTTGGCCTATATTGGGGATGATCCGTCACGCGAGGGTTTATTGGAAACCCCTAAACGCATTGTAAAAAGTTGGGATAAACTTTTTGGCGGTTATAAACAGAGACCGCAAGATGTACTCAAAACCTTTGTGGAAGGTTCGTGCGAAGAAATGGTCGTCTTAAAAGACATAGAGTTTTACTCCACGTGCGAACACCACCTGCAACCTTTTTTCGGCACTATTAGCATTGGCTACCTGCCCAACGGGCGCGTGCTGGGCATTTCCAAATTAGCGCGCCTGGTGGAAGTGTTTGCACGCCGCTTGCAAATTCAAGAAAAACTGGTCGCGCAAATCGCCGACAGTTTAATGGAAACGCTCCACCCGCACGGCGTAATGGTGGTTTGCAAAGCCAAACACATGTGCATTAGCTCGCGCGGCATTGAAAAGCACAATGCGGTTATGGTAACGAGCGCGATTCGCGGAGCATTTAAGAAGTTAGAAGTACGCAGCGAATTTTTAGAAATGATTAAATAGGATCCCTATGGCACAGCTCATGGGCATTGTAAATGCCACGCCCGATTCTTTTTACGACGGAAACCCGGAAAACAATCTCCCCGCGCTTCTTAAAAAGTGCGCCGATTATTTGGCCGACGGAGCCGACATCTTAGACATTGGCGGTGAGTCCACCCGCCCGGGGGCAACCCCTGTGACTGCCGAAGAAGAATTGGCCCGCGTACTGCCTTTAATTGAGGCCGCGCACGCCCAATGGCCTAAAATTCCGCTCTCTTTAGACACGGTAAAAATTCCGGTGGCGGCAGAAGGCCTTAAACGCGGGGTGCAAATCATTAACGACGTAAGCGGCACGCCGGACCCGGAACTCTTTTCCCTTGTCAAAAAGTACAATGTGCAAGTCGTCATCACGCACAGCCGCGGCACGCCGCAAACCATGCAAACACTAACCGATTACACCGATTTACTGGGTGAAATTCGCGACTTTTTAGCACAAAAAGTATCGCAAGCCAAGGCGTGCGGATTAACGAACGCTCAAATCATCATAGACCCCGGCTTTGGCTTTGCCAAAACGCGCGAGCAAAACTACGCCCTGTTAAAACACCTAGATGATTTTAAAACACTGGGCGTACGGATGCTGGTGGGCTTGTCACGCAAAACATTTTTAGCGCAAAAGCGCGAACTGCCCCCCAAACGAAAAGCACAAACTCTTTGCGCTAATTTAGTGGCCTTACAAAACGGAGCGGACATTTTGCGCGTACACGACGTACGCGATACCCGCAAAATGATGGATTTTTATACTGAATTGGAGGCTGCCCAATGACCCAAGTCTATCTTACCCAATGCGGGCAATTTACCGCCGCGCACGCCCACGCCGGTACGTTAAACGAGACCGCCCATACCCATACCTTTACGTACGAGGTTACCTTCCACGGGCCGCTTAATAAAGAGGGATATTTAATTGATTTTCGTGTCCTGCAAGATTTTTTGGCACGGGCTGTTACGTCGCCCTTAGAAAAGGCGAACCTGAACACGCTTTTTGAAAATCCCACTACCGAGGCCCTGGCCATTTGGATTTTTAATACTGTGCGCGCCCAATTTGCGCAACTAACCTGCGTCAAAGTATGTGAAGCACCCGACCGCTGGATTACATATACAGGAGAAAATTAAATGGCACAAGTCATTTTGGCAGTGGGGAGTAATCAAGGTAACCCCAAGGAAAATTTAGACCGCGCGATCCAAGCCTTAGCACAGGTGGGAACGGTGGGCGAAGTGGCCCCTTATATTGTGTCTAAACCGGAAGGATATTCCCAACAAGCGGATTTTGTGAACACGGTGCTTATACTGCAAACCCAACTGGAGCCCATGCCACTGTTACGGGCCCTTAAACAACTGGAAAAAGACCTGGGACGCGTGCCGACGTTCCCCAACGGGCCGCGCGTGATTGACCTAGATATTCTATTTTATGAGGATAAAGTGATTTTTGAGGACACCCCCGAATATACCTTATTTATCCCCCATCCGCGCATCCCAGAGCGGGAATTCGTGTTAAAACCTCTCTCTTATATCTTGCCGGATTTTGTGCATCCCCAGTTCCACGAACCCATTTATATGCTTTACCGCAAACTAATGAAAAAAAAGGGAGCACCAACTTGCCAGATTTTGTAAAATGTAGGTAAGATGTACATCTTAATAAGGAGACTCAAACGCATGAAAAAAGTAATGACTGTTTTGGCCGCCGCTTTATTTTTAGGCGCCTGCCATTGTGCCAAATGCACCACTCAAACCGCCGGCAGATATACCAATAAACCTGCCTGCCAATGCACCCACAAACAACACAAACCGGGTTGCAAATGCCCCAAATGCCACAAAGCAGCTCCGGCTCCGGCCCCTGTAGTGGCTGCCAAACCGGCTCCCGCCCCGGCTCCGGCCCCGGCCCCGAAAGTAGAAAATGATGCCGCTATTGCCGCAGTAGCCAATGTAAAACAAACTGCCCAAGCCACGGTATTGTCTTTCAAAGAACCGATCAATTTCAAATATAACAGCGATGCCTTGGATGCCAAATCCACCTCCACCGTTGACCAAGTAGCCGCCGCTTTGAAAAAATATCCTAATGCCAAAGTGCGCGTAGCCGGTTATACCGACTCTTTAGGTAATGCTGCTTACAACATGGATCTGTCCGAACGCCGCGCTCACTCCGTTGCCGAACGCCTCGTACAAGACGGCATCCCGGCTGCGAACGTGTCCTACATTGGTTTTGGTGCTGCCAATCCGATTGCCACCAACAAAACCGCTGAAGGCCGCTATCAAAACCGCCGTGTAGAACTCGAAGTAACCAACAACTAAGAGTTTTACTATTGCTAAAACCCCACTCTTACGAGTGGGGTTTTTTATGGGTATCACCGTTGGAGTAATTTAGTGAATCCAGCCATGTTGGGCTTTTAGTTGAAAATACGTTGTAAGGCCATACCAAATTTTATCGGCAAAGTCTGTGGCCCACCCCAAGGCAATCATCCCATCAACACCGTCGGCAAAGAAAGATTCTCCGCTATGGGTAGAGGCTTCAAACCCGGATATAGTTATAATACTACCCTCATAACCGCGGCTCCTTAATTGCCGGGCCAAATAACGTCCGCCCCCATTTTTAATAAGCACATCCGTTAACACCATATCATACTGCAGGGCTTTTGGACTATTCAAAAATGCTTCCGGATCGTCATAAAAATCCAGTTTCCACTCTTCCAATCCCACTTTTTGCCGCATCAAGCGTAGCGCGTTGATCATGTCTTTATCATCTTGCAGCACCGCTACCCGCATACGTTGGGGCAACTCGCCATAGGTTTGCCTCACCCACGCGGCCTCTTCCGGGGTAGTAACGTACGGAATCTTATGCGTCACTTGATGGGAGCGAAGACCAAATTCTTCCGCATTATACACATGTCCGTCGGCCCGTTTGATAACCGGATTGGCTATGGGATTGATATGTTCATAAATGCCCGTTCCCAGCATAGAATAAAATTGACGCACTTGTTGTAAATAGAGGGAGGCTTTCTCCAAACTGGGTTCCTGTCCCCAAATTACTTGTGCGCCGGCAACGGCATCTTGCGCGACTTCAATATCCCCTACCATTTGGCGGATATGTTCCGGTGACAAATGTTCCGTCTCACTGGTACCCAAATAATAAATATTGGTATTGACGGTTTTGGCTACCTCACGTACTTGTTGCATAGCCGTTTGGTGCGCTTTTTGCGCAACGGCCATTTGCTGCTTACTCATTTCAGTTAAATTCCCGGCACTCTGCAAGCCGCCATATACATCATCAAAAGCCGGGGGACGTCCCGGGGCAATGTAAGTATCAAAACTGTATAAGTAAGGACGCATTTCCCGCGCGAGGTTTTGCTGCATCCGCCGGGACAACGAGTTCACGGGAAAAGAAGAAATCGGTTCTGTAACTAGTGTAGCACGCGTAAGCGGCGGACGTGTAGCAACCGCCTTACCTGTATTGACGGCAGCCTGGGTAGATTGACGACCGGTTGAGATAGGGGCCCGGCCCGTTTGCTTCCACTTGCCCGCATTTAAAATACGTCTTGCTTGCGGAACAATCCGTACTCCTTTGAGGGGTTTTTTAGGATAAACCCCGGCATAGGCACTGGACGCACAGCAAAGTAGCGTCAACAAAATAAGTTTACTAATTCTTCTGTTTTTCCTTAGCATAGATACTTCCTTACCAATTAAAGATTTTAGTGTGTCCACCCGTATTTTTTCTTTAAGATAAAATAGTTATTGAGACTCGCCCAAATGCGCTCAGTCAAGTTGGGCGTCCATCCCAAACTAATCATCCCGTCAATTCCATCTTTGAAAAACTCTTCGCCCCCGTGGGTAACTTCAAAACCGGACAACGTTAAAATACTTCCCTCATAGCCGCGGCTACGCAGTTGTCGGGCCAAATAGCGGCCGCCCCCATTTTGAATTAACACATCCGTTAAAATCATATCGTACTGCGAATAGGCCCCTTGATTTAGAAAAACCTCCGGATCGTCATAAAAATCTAAGGTCCATTTTCGTAAACCCGCCCGTTTTTTTAGTGATTTCATACTGGCAATCACATCTTTATCATCTTGCAACACAGCCACGCGCAAACGCTCCGGAAGGGCCCCTCTGGTATATACGCCAAACCAGGATACCGGGTCACGCCAATCAACTTGCGGTAATTCGGCCTTTATCCCTTCCGACACCAAGCCAAACTCTTTGGCTACGTACACATGGCCGTCCGGGCGTTTTACAGTCTCCAACTTTCCGTTGCCCATCATATCCAGCATACCCGTTCCAAGCGTGCTATACACATCGCGCATATTTTTCCAATAAGTAGCCACGCGTACTAATGTATAATTATCCCCCCATATAGCACGGGCATCGGCCACCAAATCTTGCCCGTGGGAAATTTCACTAAGACGTTGGCGGATTTGTTCAGGAAACAAAGACACCATTTCCGGAGTACCTAAATAATAAATTTCCGCATTGATCGCCTTGGACACTTCTTGCATATATTTCACCGCACGCTCATAGGCTTCTTTGCCCTTGGCGTATTGTTCTTCGCTCATCCGGGTTAAATTTCCTAAGGTATAAATGCCGCGCTTTACATTGCTGTAAGAGGCCGGTTGCTGCGGGACCCGGGTCCAATCTATTTCATCTAAATAGGCACGTGCCTGCCGGGCCACTTTTTGTTGCATGCTACGGGAAAGCAGATTACTTGCTTGCCCAGAGGGATCATCCCACAACCTAGGTGAACGTGTAAAGTTTGTAGGCTTGCTAGACGTTAAGGAAACGCTTTTTATTCGGCTGTGCAGGCTAATCTGCCGGGGAACCCGCGCTCGGGACTTAGCATGAAATACACGACGGGCAACCTGGTAAACAATCCCCTTTTTGCCTGTTTTTTTAACAGAACCTATCCCGCCGTAAGCACTAAAAGTGCACAGCAATACAAGTAACAACCCCAATTGACAGCATTTTATTTGTTTACCCGGCATATATTTTTATTATAGAAACTAATCCACTTGTAATCGAGTGTCTTTAGACCCATTTTATTAAGGCATTAGACCTATGGAGGTATTGGGCCTTTTAGAAGAAATACTTCCCCTTGAACTAAAATGCTATAATAAAGAAAATCTTACTTAAAAGGAAGGATACTATGGAAGGAGTTGCTGCTTTACTTGCAAATACAAAAACTGAAATGGCCGAACACGTCGCCCGCTTGGAACGCGATTTGGCTACTATCCGCACCGGACGTGCCAGCGCCGGCTTGTTAGAAAATGTACGCGTAGATTATTACGGTACCCCCACCCCCATCAAACAAATGGCGGTTATCAATGTATTAGATGCCAAAACATTAGAAATCCAACCGTGGGATATTTCTTCCCTAAACGATATTGATAAAGCGTTGCAAAAAGCAGACTTGGGTGCCAGCCCCGTAAACAACGGCAAAGTGATCCGCATTACCCTTCCCTCTATGACGGAAGAACGCCGCAAACAACTCGCCAAGAATATTTCTAAAATGAGCGAAGATTTTAAGGTCGCGGTGCGCAACGTCCGCCGGGATATAATGGATAAACTCAAAAAAGCCCAAAAATCCGCCGAAATTACCGAAGATGATTTGAAACGCTACGAAGGCGACGTGCAAAAAACGACGGATGGATTTATTGCACAAATTGACCAAGTCATCAAGAAAAAAGAAAATGAAATTATGACCATCTAGGTTGCTCTTTTTCTTACACCACCCCGCCCTTACCGGCGGGGTTTTATTTTCACACACAAAATTTAAGTGCAAAGCCACACAATTTTTAGTAAAATATATAGGTAGTAAAGATTTGTATGCCAAGATAGCTCAGCTGGTAGAGCAGCCGCTTCGTAAGCGGCAGGTCCGGGGTTCGATCCCCCGTCTTGGCTGAAATTTGAAACCCCGCTTTAGGCGGGGTTTTTGAATTGATACCGGCCGGGGCTTTATTTCCACTTGATTCCCCAATGCTTGGCCCATAATTCGGCTTCCAACAATTCCAACTCAATGAATTTTTCATCATATAACGGAATGCCCAAGCGTTTATTAACCTCATTCAAACGGGTAAAGAAATCCGTTACCACGCCATACACGCCCCGTTTATGGTAGGTATTTAAGATGGTTTGATGATCATGGAACAAATCGCTATACAGGGGGTGATTATGCAGTAGGGAATAAACCGCCGGGGCATTGGCCTTCATAGCCACGGGATCGGCAATATCTAATTCTTTAGCAATTTCCGTAATCGCCGTCTGCGTAACAATATGATGCGCCCCATTATATCCGCCAATTCCGCTCTCCCCCGCGAACCGCCACTCCGGACGTTTTTTGAAGGCTTTGCCGATCATTTTCAAATAATTATATCCCCCCGCTATTTTATAAGGTCTGTCCACGGGTTGCTTATATTCTGCGGTTACATGGGCAATAGTGCGCTCCACTTTTGCTTCCACTAAGAGCGCCCGACGGGAGGCTAACGTATAGGCCAAATTAGCATGCTGGGGCAATACCGTAATGGTACGTTTAATGCGTATGCCTCTTGTGCTTCTTTTTACACGCTGAAATTTATTTTGCGAATAGGCATTAAAAGATACAAATAGGCACAAAAGGATCGTTAGCAAGCGCATACGGATCCTCCCTTGCGAAGGGAAATAATCCCCCGCAAGCACAGCCATTGTATTGAAAAACTGGGAGTGCGTAGTATTATTAAACGGCAAATTTCTATCAATGCTTCTTTGAACACGGATCGGCCTCCGCTATTCTATACAACAAGTTCTTAACGTATGGGGTACCCAATATACCCCCACATAAAGAACGGGCACTGTATAATTAGAAAAATACCAATTAATACCACAGCCAGATTAATGCGATAGTTTTATCATACAATTTTTTTTTGCATTTGTCACTTTTTATAATTTTTCGTCAATCTTACCCTGCTTGCACGCGCGGCTCATTGGGCAACAGGTCAATTTTCCTCGTTTTTTCACTATTTTGGAGTCTGCAAAAAAATACTACTGGATTTTTCTGTTTTTTTTGCTATACTTATAGTAGCAACGATTATACTTGCAAGGAGATATTATGAAACAAGGTTTTACATTGATTGAATTACTCGTAGTTGTATTGGTGATTGGCATTTTGTCTGCCGTGGCTCTGCCGCAATACCAAACCGCGGTAGAACGTGCCCGCGCTACGGAAGCGTTAACCCAAATGAGCGCCATCCGCTCTGCGGCCGAACGTTTCCACTCCCAACGGGAATCCTGGCCTACCTCCTTTAACCAATTAGATGTAGATATTCCCACGTCCCCCGTTGTAGCCAATGTAAACAACTGCGACCCCGCCTTTGGTAGCAAGAATTTCTGCGTGACCATGGCTTCTACAGATGCCGGATTTACGGTTACGGCGACGAGAAGAAGAGCCAACCACGGCTACACCTTAACTACCGCGGTAGTGGCTAATGCCAACGGCACTTATTCTGCCACGCGTTCTTGCACGCCTATCGCTAACGATGACGATTCCATAGCCTACTGCAACGCTATTGCTGGCGGAAATATTAACGATTTCTAATCAAGAACAAATTCTGTTTTCCCCGGCTTTTAAGCCGGGGATTTTTATTTACACATCCGCGCATCTTTACATACACAATAATACATCAGTAAGGCCCGGGCATTTTGTTCATTGACACCTTCGTCGGCATAGTCAAAGGGTATTAGGCACGCACTAGCGTTGCTTACTTGCAATTTCGTGCAGCCGCCGCCTAGCATCATCCCCATGAAGAGCATACACCCTATGACTAATTTGCTGTACATATTTTCCCTCCGCTTGCTGTTTACGCAGTGCTTGTTTAAGGCCTTGTGCCTGCGCCGCTAGGCGGCCTAACCGATAGGCTAGCCATAAGGCAATCAGCCCCACCAGCACGCCCCCACACACACTCACACCCACTGCACTCATTTCTCTTCCTTGCACCCGATAAATGAGCCATCCGCATTACATAAAGATAAGGCGCTAAGCAGTTTAATCAGTTTAGCCAGCACGTGGTCATCTTTCGGCGTAGGGGTCAATTTGACTACCAGCGTAGCCACACTTACTACCGCTCCTATAATTTCTAATAATTCAGCATAATGTGTAGTTATAAACTTAATCATAATATTCTCCTGTTTTCATCATACTTGCTAATTCCTGCGCCCGGTGCCCCACCTGTCCGGCCCAGCGACTATCTAACATTTCGCGCGCGGCTGCTTGATAATCTTGCTGTTTGAGCGCATGAAGCATTTTTTTGAAAGTAATCAATTTGGCAAGACCCATATTAAAGCACATATCTACCAACACAAACTGACGTACTTCATTTAATTTTTGCCACCAGGCAAAGCGTCTACTCACTGCTGTCTGCACTGCATCCAGATCTTGCTGCAAAATAAATTCGGCAGCTTCTTTGCTTATTCCGTGCTCTAGGTTATGCCCGTAACCAATGGTCAGATGCCCCGTTGGGCACGTATACGGAAAAACATTAAGTCCTTCATAGCGTCGTGTGTAACGCATCCACCGTTCATGCATTTCTTCCCTCCATTTTAGCCTCTAACTTTGCTACGCGAATTTGCAAGTTGTTATATTTGTCTTGCTTTTCCTCAAGCCGGGCAATATCTTTGCGTATCGCGCGCAGTTCCTGCCAAAAGGCCCCGGCAGCAAAGACTATGCCTAAAATTTTCCAAATCGTTTCCGCATCAATCGGCATTGTTTACCTCCACAGGGTCGTATTTCAGCCCATACGCATTGGCGGCTTGCTCCAAACTATCATATTCATCCCAACCCACGTTTTTGCCTTGCGGGGTATAGGCTTCGTGCGCTTCTAAAATATCCCAACGCACTTGCTCTGCGTCAATGTAACTGCCTTGTTCGTTTTGAATTTTTTTATAGACCATAGTTTTACCTCGTAACCGTCCAGTCTTTGTCGGTAGCAATCGCTAAATCTTCGGCGGTTAAATCAGCCGCGCCCGTTGCGCCCGTGATGTTACATACTTGGTTAGCACTTACCGTGGGCATAGACTTAAATAACTGGCGTAAGGCTTGGCGGTCCAGCCCGGTATAGGCCACGTTAATTTGCGGGCTTTCCCCGTCGAAAGGGGCCTCGTTTGACACAACTAATCCCTTGAGTCCCCGTACAGGCTCGGCACCGGTTCCATAAAAACGGAACAATTTACGAGAAGAATTTGAACTATCATCTACAAAAGTATCTTGCAAAGAGGTAAGACCGTGTGCCTGGAAAGTTGCTGCATCAGACGCATTGATAGGGGGTAATTTCTTTAAGTTTACCGCCCCGTGAGCATCCGTAATACCCGAAGATGTTGACGATAATATGACCCCGTTTTCTATGTCAAATTCTTGTGTTTTTGCGCTATTTATCAGCCTAAGTTCCTCTCTGCCCGAATTATTTTTGATAATTACTTTTTTTAATGGTACATCTATAAAACTAATATATGTACCGCTGGCATATTGAGTTGATTCTGCGGTGAGCACGGGTATTTTTTTAAGCGAGGTGCAACTTCTAAAAGCACCGTAAAAACCCGAGTTAACAGAATTGCTATTTACTGTATAAGTAATGTTATCGTTCTTGGCTGTTACGGCTTGCAAGAGGAAGTTTCTTACAGACGTATCCGTAGCACAAAGGCTGGCAATTTGAATGGGATTACTTAATTCAAAATGCAACCATAGTAATCCTTGGTCCCTTTGCCCCGATATAGCATAAATGCGATAACGGGTAAAGGTATCCGTACTTTGCGTGGGGGTTATCCGTACAATGTGTGTGCGCAAGGCAGACGGGTGCGTTACGTCATACCCACTATCCAAAGCCAGCGTTTGCCAATCCAGCGTAGTGGGCGTGCCACTGACCGTAGTAGTTTGTTTGATTCCATCCACATACACATCATAGGTGTTGCCCGACGTACTGGTGTTTGCTACAAACGAAAACTTGGCATACTTACTAAAGTCCGCCGCATGGCCTACCAATACATAAATGCTGTTGTTAAGCGCCCCACTGCGAATATCCACCCAGTCGGCTGGTTTTTGCCAAGGTCTAGTTTGTTCCAACTCATCATCTATCCGTTCCAGTGCCTCTTGGGTAGCGTAAGAAATGGGCTTTGCCAGATCCGCCGTATTATCCACATTTCCCAGGCCCAGTTGTTCTTTTGTAACCGCGTGGGGATTATTCGTCTGAAGCAAATGCGTATCATAACTAGCCACCCGTGCCGCTGTAATATTACTATTGACCGCTTGTTGTTGGGCGGCACTTAAAGCATTTTGCTTTTCATTTATAGCGCTTTGCAACGCCTGATCCGCCGCTATGCGGGCCGTTTCCTCGTCGGCAACAGTTTGCTCTAAACTTGATTTAACGTCTGTCACCTCGGCCAGTGCTGTGCTTAAAGCCGCCGCTTGTGTGTGGTGCAAATCGGCTAGGAAAATTTGGGCATCCACCTCCGTTTTTGCAGAAGAAACCGGATATTTGATACTACGCTTGGTTTGCTCTGCCAATTCCTGCACTTGCAGGGTAAGTTTATCAAATCCCTTTTCCAAAGCGGCCGCGTCCAAAGTGCCCTGTTGCGTTAAATGCAAGGTTTGCGTGGGCGTGGTAACACGAAGGATTGTGAGCGTATTTCCGCTAGGCAAAGGCTCTTGTGCACTGGCAAGGGTTGGATAAATAATTTCCTGTTCTATCTCGTCAAGCATACATTGTGAAGTGACTTCGGTCTCTAGGCCCGCCTCATTGGTAACATATACTTTGAGTTCGGCGCCAGACAAATACGGAAAATCAATCGCCCATTGACGGTTTTCCCCATCCGCCTGATAAATTCGTTTACAAATTTGTGAAGATACTGTCATCGCTTTCTCCTATTTCAATAAAGAGGCCAACGCGCGGCCCAAACTTCCCAAACGGTTTTGACGCTTGGATTGTTTATAATACTGTGCGAGGGCGGCGCGCAGTTCGTTCCATTTGCGCTCAAAGATATTGGTTTGCTGGGTAGCCTCCGCAGTTAGTTGCGCTTGCGTTTGTTGTTGCGCTTGCGTTTGTTGCAGCAAGTTTGTTTGTTGCGCATCTACGGCTGAGGCAGATTGCCCGGACACGCCGCTCGCGGCGCGTTTAGCCTGCCAGATTGCCAATTGTTTGCGCGCGTTTTCATAAGCAAGTTGCGTTTTCTCTGCCGACGTACGGAACAGATACGCCATTTGCTGTTCATAGGCATCTTGTAAGGCTTGTGCATCTTGCAGGGCTTGTTGCGTTAATGCCTTATATGTATTTCTTTGCTGCCGGGCCTGCTGTTTGGCACTGACCAGGCCCCACAGAAAATTCTTTCCTATCTCAATCATTTTCCCTCCTAAAAATATATAATGAAACTATGACACTACTTATTTTCATGGCACTTATCGTGCTGTTTGTTGTATTTGCCGTATTCTTTTTGATCTTCAAACTCATTTGGATGATCTGCAAAAAGAATACGAACCGCGGCCCCTTGTTGGGAGCCGGCGTGTGCACCTTGCTTTGTGCATTACTGATGGGAAGCGTGCTCTATATGGGGTATAGAGCGGTCTTGGCTCCGTTCCAAGGAATTATGGCTAACGTCAAAGCCAACCCGGCCCCTGTCTATGGTGAACGCACCTATACGGATGATAAATATCCCTTTACGCTTCACGTGTATGACGGGATGGATTTTTCTAAATGGATTTCGCTGGGGGATATCCAATTAAAGGCGGGCATTGATACCAATGCCTTCAAAAAAGATGCCGCCGGAAAGAAATCTACGGAAGATTTTTCCATCGCGCTTTTGCTACGTCAGGATAATATAACCGGGGATCCGCTTGAATCCGTACAAACCCAGTTAGCCTCCGCGCAAACAAGCCGTCAAATTGAAATCAAAGAGGCCTCGCTGACTCAAATTAACGGGATGCCTGCGTATCAAGCCAACGGGGAAGCCTATTCCAACCGCGGCAAATTAAACTTTTGGTTAACCGCCCTGCAGGCTCAACCGCACACGGTATATTATATTGGCGTGTTAGCCCTTAATGATACGCCGCAGATTGCCAAGCAAGCCCAAGATATGACCCATAGTTTTAGTCTTGTTTCCGCGGCCCAGTAACAGCCACGTATTTCCCGGGGACTTTCGGGCCAATCCGAAAGTCCTTTTTTATGCCACGCTAATCCATAACCCTATTACGCTAAGCGGTAATGGATCTTTTTGAACAACATACACACTGGGTTCTTGCGTATGACTCGTAGATAATACGACTGAAAAACTCCCCGTTTGCAGGGACACCGGCGCATTATAGGCTTCCTGCGTCCGTTGCACTAATTCCGTGAGCGTATGTTCACTGCTCCCCACATATCCGCCGCGGCTGTCTAACACGTGTACCCGTACCGACACGTAGCGTTGTTTGCGCGCCCGGGCGAGCGCCGTAGATACAGCCAATGTCTGCAAACAAGATTCATACGCAAGCCCCACTTGCACGTACATCCCCGCTTGCGGCAACATGACACTTCCCGCAGACACCTTCAGATCGCGCACCACATTTCCGTCCACCAACGCACACACCGTTTCCCCTTCCAAATGAGATAATCCGCTTACTTGGGTCACTGGTGTACTGTTACGCACACAAACACTACTGTCTAAAAATACACCCGTTTGAGGAGATTTTTCCGGCAAGCGTTTCCCCAAACGCTCAATAAAAATGCCCCCTTTACGCGCCACAGCCACCCACAATTCATCCTGTCCGTGATTGGCAAACGTGCACAGGCTGACAAACGAACCGGCGGTTTGATGATGACTCCACGCATAAATGCCTTGTTCGGGCACGTAGGTCAGCGAGCACAAATTTCCATCGTCCGTTCTACACCAAAGCAGCGAATCCGGTTCCTGGGCATACGCTAGTTGTTCTACCGTGCGATTAAAGAACAAATGTTTTGCGCGCAGCGTTAAATCATCCCCCGTGTAAGAAGCGGTGGTATAGTCATACACAAAATCACGCAGTACCCCACCGCGTGCCTGCACAAATACCACCCGGTTCCCTACCAATACCGGCTCGGCCGTATACGAACCGCGCTCACTTTGCTGGGCCAGTTCAATCGTGTCTAATGACAACGCTCCGTTACAAGAGAGGGTCCACTCACTTCCGACGGTAAAAATAAGTAATTTATTAAGAACCACCACCGCGGTAATGGCATTTAATTTGGTACTGGCTAAGCGAACAGAGAGGGCGTCCGTACTGAGTAACGTGTCACGTGCACGCCCAAAATCCATGAAATTCCCCGTCTTAGAAAACCACAGTGTTTGCGCCTCGGCTTGGGTGCCGGCTAACCCCAACCGGTCCTGATAAAAAAACACGCACGACGGGTATCCGGCCGCCGGACTAAACGAACCTTCGGCCCAGGCACTGGTCCACGTGTCACTGCCGCACGCGCGCTCCTGTTCCACCACCACTTGTGTAGCACTGATATAACTGACGATCTTGACAACCCCGCGTTGGATAAAAGACTGCGCGCTCAGTTCGTACGTTACTTCCCCGGTATTTTGCCCGGAACGCAGACGGAACTGCATTTTATTTTCTGCCTCGTTGAGGTTTCCCACTACGTAGAAATTATCGTCTTCTTCCCCGCGCGTCCATACCTGGTGGGTTTGCCACGTATCTCCCCCGTCGCGTGAAATTTCCAAGGTCAGGGTCCCCGTCCAAGTGCCCCAGGTACGTAATGTCCAGTCACCCCCGGAAGAAATCCCCCCCGAAACGGCCTCATACCCTAGCGTGCCCGCCTGATAATTGGCCTCTACCGCATGAATCAAACAAAAGCGGCCCCCCACATGATTGGGGGTAAATAAGGGGGTATTGCTTTCCAGTATATAACGTCCCGCTTGGGCCACGGTTTGCGTACCGGCATTTTCGCCCCCGGATAATACCTGCGTAACGGTGTACTCGGCCGGCCCCGTAAAATAATTGCGATATTCCAGCACGAAAGATTTTCCGTTCCAGTCTCCGCCATCGGCCGCCGAAGAAGTAATGCGTAAGATGTTCCCCTGGGCCGTAGCACTAAGCCCTTGCGCCTGATAAGCCGTATTAAAATTATGGGCAATATCCGCCACGCGCAGTCCATAATTTTCCCCTACGTAAAAACAATCCCCGTCAAAATAAGCCCATACCATCAGGTTGGGATAATTTACCGGGGCAAAAGCCAACTGGGCCGCCACGCCTTGGCTTTGTACCACCGTCGTCTGCGGATAGACGCGCAATTTCTTATCTTCCTGCGTATTGTTTGGCATAAACGGACCGTAGCGTAGCGGTGCTTCTTCTAAGGTAAAACTCCCTAACGCCGTACGGGTCAACCTCATCAGCGGATATTGTTTATGTGCCAAATACAATTCGTAGTTATATTGTGCCGTACGGATTTGCGTTAAAGCCTCTTGCGCATAGGGGGTAACCAATTCCAAAGGATTGCCACTTGCGTCTAGCACGGGCCCGTCGGCCGTGAAAAAACGCATATAGTGGGCCCCCAATTCCAACACGTATCCTTCTTGGGCACTAATCGGGAAGGAAAGTAGCCGGCAAGGCTGGTCAGGTTGTTTGGCAGTTCCCATATACTGAGTGCCCGGGCGGTTAGAGATACCCCCCTGCGGATGCACCCACATATTTTGGGCATTTTTCAGCCAAGTATGATAACTGGACGCATCCACCCGCGTCTGCAACGAAGGGCTGATTTCTCCCCCCGTAAACGAAGATTGTAAATGAGATAGCACCATCTTAGCGTACCTCGCTAAAAGCATCTGTCTGGGGCAGCACAAAGGCCCCTTCGGCCATATTATTACGACGGGCCTCTTCCAAATACAACGTATACTTTTGCTGTAAGCGGGCTGACAAATCCACATCCCCCGTAAGCGCTAAGGCGGCATCACAGGCTAGGGCTAAGGCGAAGCACTTTACAAAGGCTGGGTCATACTGGGTTTCATCCGTCACGCGGCGCGTATAACGCACCCCGGCATCTTCCACCCCGGTTACCAGCACCCGCGCATGCGAAGCGGGATCAAACCGTTCCTCAAAAGCGGCCGGCGTATGCGGATCTTGCGGACTATACACGCGCCGGACAAACAGCGCATCTGCCGGATAGGCATAGACAAATTTCCCTTGGGGGCGGTTTGCGGCCAATTGCACCAGCGGCTTTTCCACTGTGGCAAAGGCCCAATCATGGGTACGTAATACCTCATCGCGAACCGGCTCATAAAACAAGGAAAGCCACCGCGCCGGCTCATTATCTTGTTGTAAAGAAGCAATGGGAGCCTGCCCCAAATAGGCCAATGCCAGATTTGCTATCGTAGTTTGTGAGTACATAATTCTCCTTATGAATTTATAAATACTTATTTTTTAATTATTTTTTATTTTAGTTATATTTTTATATGCGCTAATAATCGCAAATTTGTATTTAATTTTACAAAAACAACAAAATTTAATTTAGCGTATAATTTTAATAATACTTAAAATTTAAGTATTTTTAATTTTAATATTATTTTTAAAAACAATAAATAGGCATTTTTTTATTGTTGATTTATTTCAGCATCATTTCCTTACGGATACCGTTTTTGTCCCTGATTTTACGTCTAACACTCGTCGAAAAAAACGGTTTATTTCTCTATTTAGGCGTTCTTATAGGGCAATTTTAGGGAAAAAACCCTTATTTTGCGCAAAAATACCGCTATTTTGCCTTTTTCCGCTGTGTGCCGACCCTTTTTACCCTCTAAAATCAAATAAATTGCTTCCAAAAGCGCCGCACATCCAGGCAAGGGGCAGCGCGCACCAAAAACGCACGCCGCCCCGCGGCTGTTTAGTTGGTTTCGGCAACATCCACCACACAGCAGGAAATGGCCCCTGCGGTAATGGTACCGGTTACGGTGTAATACATCCGCAAGTAGCGTTTCATCCCAGCCGGGATTCCAAACGCAAACAGATTATGCGCGGTATCCGCCAACTGCGTTGCGCTAACCGTGGCGCTTGCTAGCGTAACCACCCCGGATGAAAAGTCCGCCTTATCGGAGGTTTGTAAGGCACAAACCACCTGCGTGGCCCCCGCAAAGGCCGTATCGGCATGGGCCAGCACCACCAAGCGGCCCAAGGCAGCGTCTCCTGCGGCGGTTAAATCTACCGTATGGGTACTGGCACCCGTAGCGCGCAAGGCTTGCGCATCCGAAAACATCACATTTTGATCAAGTAACATAGTTTCTCCTATAAATAATATCCCGGGGCGGGTAATTTGCCCCGCCCCGGCGGGCATTAAGCTACCACATTTTCATCATCACGGATAGCATCACAAATATGCACGGGGATTTCATTAAACGTCATCAGTGGTCTAGACGTAATTTGATCCGGCGTGTATTGGATGTTCGTGCGGTTGGTAGTCAGTTTACGAAGCGCCGCTTTGACGGTACGGTTCATGTACCACACGGGCTTGCCCAGGGACAGACTTTGGATTTTTTCTTCCAAGTCACACATTTTGTCTATGAGGTTGGACGGCACATTGGTAACATCAATGTTACAAATACGCCCGGCGTAACGCCAATCTTGCACGGCAAGGCCCAACTTCCATTCAAAGTATTCCTTATACGCGGGGTATTCGTTACCGTTGGCATCCACATGATTTACCAGGCCGTAATCCACCCGTTCAATACCGGCTTTGGAACCTTTAGGGAAGAAGGTAAATACTTTATCGGTATCCCATACCACCAAATAGATAGAGGAATTTTGCCCGTTGGTACTTCCCCCCGCATCAATCACATTGCGGCTGGACTCTGCGCCGGACAAGGCACTGTAACGTGCGGCTAACCCGGTAAAACGCTCTGGGGTGGCACCGGAATTACCGTAAATTAAGTTATGCGCCATAGAGCCGGACATGCCTGCTATAATTGCACGCGATTGCCCCGTACGTACCGCATCAACGTGTCCGCCTTTTTCGGCTACTAATTTGTCTACTACCGAATAGGCAGACAAGGTACCGTAACTTTCCACAACTACTTTGGTAGTGGCCTTGGCCGGCTCAATACCCTGATAAGCGCGGCGCCAAGTTCCTTCGGGGATTCCGGTGCGCACGGCATATTCGTGCCCGGAATCTAACGAACTTTCAGCCACTACCGCATCGGCGATAATATCATTGGACTGGCTAAGCACTTCTGCGATGGCCAACTCTTGACCGGACGGGTCAAACTGTTTGGCATAGTCCACTAAGTTATAATGTTTATCTGCAATAATTGCCATAATTTCTCCTTATTGTTTTGCGTACAACGCTTGCGTAAAAGTTTTATCGGTACTGGCTTGTGCCGTACCCACTACCGAAATATCCTCTGCAATCCGCTTTCCCACCGCGGCAAAAGTACGGACAATTGCCGGGTGATTTCCAAGCCCCGTTTCTTCCAATAACTGGCGCAGTTCCGGGCCGCCGAAGGCGTCTGCCGCCCGCACCGCGCGGGAAATTTCTTCCTCTCCATACAAAGCACGGGTTTCTTGTGCCCACACACGCACCTGTTCTTGCTTCTCGTGCGCTTGCTGCTTAGCGTGTTGGTCCAAGCGATTATTTTCTTGCTCCACCCATTTTTGCACAACGGGCAAAGGCAACTTGATTTGCGCTGCTTGTTGTTTCAGGGCCGCTAACATATCGGCCGAGAGGAAAGAATTTTCCGGCAGCACAATGGCTGCATACGGGTCTTGAAGTTGCGGCGTCTGGTCTGTATTTTCAGACGCAGACGAAGCGTTCAAATCGGTTGGTTTACTCATGTTCTGTCTCCTGTTGTAATTGATTTTGCAAAGCCGTTACTTCGGCTTGGTATTCGCTACGCATTTGCTGGTAAGCCTGCGCATGGGCTTGTTCAATTTCTTCTAACAGAAAAAGACCTATGCTGCGTTGCCCACAGTGGAAAGCGGTTGCTAACTCATCCCCGGGCACAAATCCATGCTGACGTATTTGAGCCGCTTGTAAAATACGCCACAGTACCCGGCGGCCGGCGGCTGTTTTAAGTACCGTTTGCAAATCGCTTATCGTTCGTTTTTGTAGTTTAGCGGGATGCATACCCATCCTCCGGTTGTAATAGATAGGAAAGACCTAAACTTTCAAATCCTTCCGCTAACGCACGCGGATAATTCACTTGATTTCCCGTAGACGGATCCGCCTGCGTAATTTGTGCGGCCAGTTGCAAGCCTTGTGCAAGCGGCTCAAGCATACTGGCTCGCTGTGCTTGGGCGATAGTAGAAATATACGTCACATGCATTTCCAGCCCGTTTAAGTAAGCCGGAGCCTGCGGGATGGCCCCCTGCCGAAGTAAAATAGAATACACGCGTTCAATAAGCGGATCTAATAACTCCGTTTTAAGCCGCTGGAGTACCGGCCCCAATAAAAGCATTTTCTCCTGCCGACGTTCGGCTACTTCCGTGGCTGTCATATGAGGCAGATCTTGCGTAGCCAACATCATAAACACGTCCGCAAAGAAGTGAGAGCGAATCGTTTGGCGCACACTTTCCATGGCTTGCTCCAGCGACGTTAAATCCGCCTGTACTTGGTAAGCCGGTTTAATGGCACTGTCTGTTAAACTATTACAACGGGTAATTCCGCCGGGTAGCAAATTGACTTCGCCTTGTACGTTGGCCGAAACCATCACCGGAGGATTGGTATTTTTATCCAATGCGACCAATTTGGCCTTTTGCATTTTTTGCAACATTTTCACATCCCCCAAGCATTTCCAACCGGGGCCCCGTCCATAAGTTTCCGTGGAGGTTTTAGTTTCCCACCGTGCGCAAATGACCGGAAATTCATGATACCCGCCTTGCCTTAGCAGCGTACCGTCTTCCATAAAATATACGGACACATATTCAAAATACCCCGCGTTGCCTTCCGCAGGGCGGGACTCATTGGGCAAAATCAGGTGAATCACCTTATACCGCGCGTGATTATTTTCTTCTTTAAGGGCCTGCAAGATAGCCGGCGGTAGCACACAGACTCCAAACGACGATGCCAGTTTGGCCGCTGTCATCCAATATTCCGTCCCGAAGGTATTTACACGCCCTTTATCGTCTGCCTCCAATACATATTCCCCCACCGTAAAAGGCCGGCAATAAATACCCCCCTGGGGATTTTCCTCCACCAAAAAGGCCGCCGTGCCAAACACACTCAGTTCTTCATAAATGCTCTGTAATACGCAGTACAAATTACTTTTAGCCAACGCACTTTCTACTGTTTTTTGCACGTAACTAAGCCATTCGCTGGCACCGGGAAGTTGCAACAGATCAGCCGGACGCAGTGTTAAATTAAACCAACGTCTTGACGGACTGGTCAGTCCGCTCATCATACCGGCCCCCAAAATTCCTACAGCCAGCGAGGAGGAACTATCCAACAAGGTTTTGTGGTCAATCGGTTTACCGTCGTTAGTGCGGTCTGCTTCAAAGAAACCGCGCGTGGGAGACAAATAGGTAGCTAATTGTTTCCACGTGCGCATCCACGGGATGCGTGCTTGTTTGAGCGCCTGATACCGCGCCAGGTATTTTTGTATTTGTTTTTTCATAGTTGATTTTTATGCAGAAGGATGGAAAATTTACTATCATATTTACCAAGGAGGAAATATGATGGGACCATTCTTCATTTTTTTGTTTGTAATTTTATTAGCCGTACCGGGATTTTATTTGATCACGCGGGCGTTATTTCCCAAGCAGAGCAAACGCTCGGCACGGATTTTATCCTATGTGTTGACAGCGTTGTTAGTAGCCATTTTAGCCATAGTGATGTTTACAACCCTGTAAACACAAACAACTTATTTAGAGAATCCCCGTCTAATGTTGACGGGATTTTTTATTTTAGTAACCAGTGCCGATAAGTGCTTTTGAAGGTAGGTGGCACATGGACAGGTGTTACTATACTTATATATTAGCAAGTTTTGTTAACATTGTCAAGTCCCAAAAGGGCCCAAAAAAGACCCATTTTTTATAGCACTTCATATTCACTCGCGGCAAACTCCGCCCGGCCGCCGGTTGGTTGGTTCGCACAGACCGGAGCCGCAAACGTAAGTGCCAGTGCGTCAGCCAAGTCCGGGCTCTTTCCCGTACGCTCTTTAATTTTTTCTTTACTCTCCAGGCGCAAACGCCCGGCCGCATCATAATCATAACGTACCTGGCAAAGATCCGTTTTAAGGTCCGCTAAATCCGGCAGAATTCCGCGCGTTTTAATCCACTGGGCCATCTCGTGCCACATTTCCGCGCGTTTGTTAGCATACTGCCCGGGGTGCAAGGCACTGCCACCAAACGGAACTTCCACAATATTGCGGTATCCCAACTGGCGCAAACGGTCAATAACGCCGCCCCCGCACCCCGCATCCACAAACACTACTTCCGGATGAAAGCGATTAATTTCACACGCCACCCGCGAAGCCAACGTCATATTATCCACCTTTTGAAATACAAGCGGCGCATACGCGCAACACCCCTGCCGGCAAAAAATGACACTGCGGTCTGCACCAAAACGCGCTGGATCTACCCCCATCACTTTAGGCGCGCCGCGCAATTCTTCCGGCGTAATGGCGCGTTGGCAAGCCGCAAGCACGCTATCAATAGGAACAAGAATATCTTGCGCACTGGCCGTAAAATCACACAAATATTCCTGCCGAAAAATAAGTTCGGGCGTGTCCGCACGCAGCCGTGCTAACTCCTCAGGGCTAATCACACCGGACGCATCGGCACGAAATACCCCCACCCACCAAATATCCGGCTCTTTGGCCGCCCGCTTGCGAGCCTGATTAAACAGTTCAAAAAACGCGTTTTGTCCTTTGGGGGTTCCCATAAACACACTCCATCCTTGACGAGACAACAACATAGGACGGATAATTTCCGTAAACACGTCCGGTTTCATTTGCGCATATTCATCCAGCACAACACCGTCGGCATACGTACCACGCAACGCATCAGGGTTATCCGCCCCGCATACCCAAATACGCGCCCCGTTAGGCAGTTGCACACACAATTCTCCTTCCAGTATTTTTACAGCGGGTATATTACGTGTATAACGTTTCAAATAATCCCACGCAATCAACTTGGCTTGTTTCAAAAAGGGTGCCACATAAAAATAACGCGGATAGGGACGCGGATTATCCAGAGCCATTTTAATTAAGTGGTTTACCGCACACACGGTTTTACCCAACTGACGATGCGTTACCAGCACACAAAAACGGTGCGTTTCCAGGGCTGCGTGAATTTTTTTCTGCACTGGGCGCGGCGTATATGAAATGCGTACAATTTTTTTAGTTTCCTTCACCTTCTTCCCCCCACTCCACGCGCACCGGTCCTACCGGCGCGCCTTCGTCTTTTTCGTCCTTCCACCCAAGTAAATTTTTAGCGGTGAACACCGCAAAAGAAGCGGCGTAATTTCCACGCAAACTATTTTGGATAAGAATATTTTTTTGACGGTCCCGCGCTTGCTCACAGGCATACTTGAAGGCCGGATGTTTGGCTTCCCAAGCGCGCAGTTGCGCACAGGTTACACCAATTTTTTTAGCGAAAGCCGCAAACGTGGGCAGTTCACAAGCCGTCTCCACCAAATGAATACTACCATCGCGCTTTTGTACCTCCGTCACCCAAAAAGCCGCCCCGTTAAAAAAAGAAAGCAACTCTTGGCAAAATTCCGGCTGATACTTTATTTTTTTATACACATTTTCCCCCTACTATGAGTTCAAACTTATACTCTTTATCCGACAAAATAGGCGCTCGTGAAAAACGAAACGGAAAATCTTTTAGACCTTCCAGTCCGTTTTCCTGCGCTTCATAATTTTGCCGGTTCTCTTGATAAAAAAATGCATTATACACCCGTAGCAAGGCTTGCAAATACGCATCCTTTGCGTGACTCACAAGCCGCCCGGCCCGCGCATGAACCGTCATTTGCAACTGGTCGGCCCGCGCAAAAATAGCATTTTCTAACGAAATTTTTTGCGAACAATTCATCCCTACTCCTACCTGATTAAATGGAAAAAAGGCCGTGTATATCCGGTGCGCAAACTCCACCTGGGTTTTGCACATAGAAACCCACAGCACAGAGTAACTAATTCAGTCTCCCGGGGACATCTTCCGGGAGACCTATTTGAGAAGGGCTGCCTTGGTTTGCGGGTAGGCCGGAGCTCTTTTAATCTGCGAGACGGGACCATAACCTTCTAAACTTTGCTAACCCTTTTCCGGCATTTTATGCTATAATATAGTTGTGGTAAGCCTGGCAGCTTACACAACACATAAACCAGGGCACTAGGCAACTAAGCAGTTGCTTCGTTTAGCAGTTAAACGACCTGATTTATAGGTAGTATTTAGGTATAAGTACGTACACATACAACTAAGTAAGCGGAGTGATCGGCCCCTCTTACTGATTGTTAGTATAGCAAGTATTATTAGTGTTTGTCAAGCAGTTTAAGGGCCCAAAAAGGACCTATTTTACATTAACGAGGTTTACAATGAATAAATTTGAAAAAGCACTCGCCGCTTGGAACGATGGTTCCTTACGCGGAGCGCAAGCCAAGTTAGCACGCGAACTCCGGGTATCTACTGCTACCGTAGCCCTGTGGGCCACCGGCAAACGCAACCCGTCTAAGGGGTATATCGCCCTGATGGCCAAGTTATTTAATATGACCGAGGACAAAGTATTACGCTTGTTTATGTCTGCCTCTTACCCGGAAAATACGCCGCGCGCCTCGGCCTTTTACGAAACCGCCGACGGGGTTTACAACGCTGACAGAGAAACGGAAATGCTTATGCCCCAAAGCAACAGTGTATCGCTCCCTTATCTAGCCAACGTACCGGCCGGCTACCCCGAATTTAACGAAGCCGACGTAATAGAATGGTGGACGTTGCCCCGCCGCTATGCCAAAGGCGCCAAATATTTGGTACGCTGCTGCGGAGACAGCATGCAAGGCAGCGTGGAATACGATGATTTGTGCCTCATTAAACCCGAGCAAGATTTTCTGGATGGAAAGGTGATGTTGGTCAAAGTACAAGAAGGCTATTTGATTAAGCGCATCCGCAAAGAAAATAATAAAATTGTGCTTTATTCTGACAACGATAAAAAATACAAGGCCTTCGCCCCGCAAATGGTACAACCAATCGGCCTGGTGGTACGTAAAATTACGGATGTACAATAAAAAGGCCCTGGGTCTTGACAAATTGCCGTTTACGCTTATACTTATAGTACGCTGGAACAGGCCCAATGTCTTTTGGCCGAAAGGTGACAAAAGAACTATCCGTTGTGTTGGTCGTGCTTGCTACGTGGGCTCGAGTAGGGCGATGGATAGAAGTTTAGACATACAACGCTTGGGCGTGGCGGACGGTTGAAATACCGTTTCACGAGCCCGGTGCCTAGCACCTGCGGGTGCGGGGAGTCCCCCGGGAGATGGAATCGGCAACCGTCGTCAAACTGAGTAGTTGGTATGTTTTCCTGCAAAGGCGTTTACTTATGAAAAAAGCGAAATGACTTCCCTGTGTTGAAGAAACACAGGGTTTTTTATTGGGCTAAACGATTGATTAAATTCCCTTCTTGCGAAACAATCCCGTCACCCGGTCAAAAATTCCGTTACACCACGCAATCGTCAAACCGTAATTGCTAACGGGAACTTTGGCTTCTTTTAATAATTCCAAACGGCGTAGAATTTGCGTACGGGTTACCATACATCCCCCGCATTGGATGGCCAGTTTATAGCTGGGCAAATCTTGTGGCAACGGGTCCAAATTGCTAATAGTGGTGAAATGCAGTTTTTTATGGGTAAACTGTTGCAACCAGTTTGGAATTTTCACACGACCGATGTCATCACATTTATTGACACTGTGCGAGCAAGATTCCAAAATTAAAATTTTATCCCCCTCTTGCAGTTTACCAATCGCCGGAGTCCCTTTCAAAAATGCCTCAAAATCGCCTTTGAGGCGTGAAAACAAAATGCTAAAACTAGTCAAGGCAATATGAGAAGGAACCACCGAACTGACATACTTAAATACTTGCGAATCGGTCACTACTAGTTTAGGGGTGTGTTTTTCCAAACAGGCGCGCAGTTCGGTTTCCTTTACGCAAATGGCTGTGGCGCCGATGTCCAATAAATTGCGGATCGTTTGGACTTGCGGCAAAATCAGCCTGCCTTGTGGGGCAGACGCGTCAATCGGCATCACCAAAACAACTTCATCCCCCGCTTGAATATAATCATCCAAAATAACATCCGGCGCATACGAACTTTTAGGCAAATGGGTTTCAATCGCTTTAAGCAATAACGGCACTTGCGGCGTGCGGCATGAAAAAGCAACTACCTCTATGCCTTTAATTTCCACATTGGTAGTTGGCAAATCCGTTTTATTTTGCACCAAAAAACAGGGCACTTTGCGCGCCTTGCACGTTTCCAAGAGGGTTTGATCGTATTGGTCAAACTGCCCGGCAAACACCAAAATCGCCAAATCCACTTGGTCCAAAGCCTCTTGGGTACGGGCGACTCTTTTGGGGCCCAGTTCGCTTTTATCATCAATACCGGCGGTATCAATCAATTCCACCGGGCCAATACCCGTTAGTTCAATAATTTTTTTAACGGGATCGGTGGTTGTACCCGGTTGTTGAGCCACCACAGATACTTGCTGGCCCGTAAGGGCATTGACCAGTGAACTTTTGCCCACGTTCATTTTGCCGAAAAATCCAATACGAGGTCTGTTTAATTGTACCATACCCCCATTATACAAAAACCCAGTTATAACGCGCAGAATTAAGTATAATACAAGTATAGACTGATAAAGAGGATTTTATGACTAATTTTGAGACTTACCAAAAAGAACGTGCCAAACTGGTAGAAAAAAACTTAACTAAATACATTAGCAAAATCAAAAACGCTCCTAAGATTTTAACGGACTCTATGAATTATTCCCTCCAAGCCGGGGGCAAGCGGGTCCGCCCTATTTTACTAATGGCCACCGCCGAAGCCTTTGGCAAAAAGGCTGCCGACGTACTGCCGGCTGCATGCGCGGTGGAAATGCTACACACCTACTCTTTAATTCATGATGACATACCGTGCATGGATAACGACAATCTGCGCCGCGGCAAACCCACTAACCACAAAGTTTTTGGGGAAGATTTGGCCTTGTTAGCCGGGGATGCCCTGCTGACCTACGTCTTTGAAGTGTTTGCCCAAAACGGTTCCGTCAAAGCCATTGGTGCCGAAAATACACTAAGAGCCCTGCAAAATTTTGCCAACTGCGCAGGGGCCGCCGGCATGGTAGGCGGGCAAACCGCAGATGTCTATGCCGAAGGGATGGGCACACAAGAAGCCAAAAGTTTGCGGGCCGAAAAACTAAAAAAATCTTCCAAAACATTGGCAGATAAATCACTACGCTATTTTATGCTCCCCCCCACCACCGCCGAAACAACCCCGCAAACCATTTTGCGCTATATCCACGCCAACAAAACGGGTGCGCTGATTCGCGGTAGCGTAGAAACCGGTGCGATTTTGGCCGGAGCCAAAGGGGCGGACCTCAAACATATTAAGACGTACGCCAGCTGTATTGGCCTGGTATTTCAAATTGTAGATGATATTTTAGATGTTACCGCTTCCGCCAAACAATTAGGCAAATCTAACAGTGACAAAGAAAACGGAAAACTAACGTTTGTCAGCCTGTTTGGCTTAGAAGGAAGCCGCAAACACGCCCAGTTACTTATTGCCAACGCGCAAAAAGCGTTAAATAAACTCAAAAACGTGAAGAAAAAACAACTCTGGCCCTTATATGAAATGGCCGAATTTTTCAAAACTCGCACGTATTAAGGAGTATATATGAAAGTGCTTCCCAGCATTAACAGCCCCAAAGATTTGCGTTTAATTAAAAAAGAATTATTACCCACTTTGTGTGAAGAACTGCGCCACACAATCATTGAAACTGCCAGCAAAAACGGCGGGCATTTAGGGTCCAGTTTGGGCGCTGTGGAAATTATTACCGCACTTCATTATGTTTATAACACGCCCGAAGATAAAATTGTATTTGATACCGGGCACCAAGCCTACGCCCACAAACTGTTAACAGGGCGCCAAAAAGAGTTCAAAACCATCCGCACCAAAGGGGGCCTGAGCGGATTTCCTAAACGTAGCGAAAGCGAATATGATGTATTTGGCGCGGGCCACGCTTCTACGGCGGTTTCTGCCGCCTTGGGCTTAGCCATCGCACGCGATCAACAACACCAAAATCACCGCGTAATTGCGGTAGTAGGTGACGGTTGTTTAACCGGCGGCATGGCCTATGAAGCCATGCAAAACGCGGGCCTTTTACGCACGGATATGCTGGTTATCTTAAATGATAACCAGATGTTTATTTCGCAACGGGTAGGCGCATTAGGGACCGCTCTTACAAAATTACTGACCAAGAAATATGTACAATTAGCCGAAGAAAAAGCGACCAACTTCTTAAAACGTTTTGATGAACTAGGCAATAACGCCGCCAAACTGGCCAAGCGGGCCCGCTCTATTCTATTTCCCGGCACACTATTTGAAGAAATGGGATTTCGGTATTTTGGTCCCGTGGATGGAAACGATATTAACGCTCTGTTGGAAGTATTAGAAACCCTTAAAACCGTCAAAGGGCCGGTGATGCTTCACGTAGTTACCAAAAAAGGCAAAGGCTACGAGCCCGCCGAAAAGAACCCCACCAAATTCCATGGCGTAGGTATCTTTGACGTAGAAACCGGCGACTCCCTGGGCAAATCAGGCGCGATTACCTTTACAAAATCATTTTCACAAGCCTTATTAAAATTAGCCGAAGAGGACGAAAAAATTTGTGCAATTACCGCCGCCATGCCTGAAGGCACCGGCTTGGATGCGTTTCGCGACAAATTCCCGGCACGTTATTTTGATGTAGGTATTGCCGAAGAACACGCGGCTACGTTCGCCGCAGGCTTGGCAGCCGGCGGACAAAAACCGTTGGTGGCCCTTTATTCCACCTTTGCTCAACGCTGCTATGATCAAATTTTACACGACATTTGCTTGCAGAAATTGCCCGTCGTCTTTGCGCTGGACCGTGCCGGTGTAGTAGGCGAAGACGGCCCCACCCATCACGGGGTATTTGATATGAGTTTCTTGCGTAGCATCCCGAATCTCATCCTGGCGGCCCCGGCGGATGAAAACGAGTTGCAACACCTACTTAAAACCGCTTTTGCCGCAAACGCGCCCTTCGTGTTACGTTATCCGCGCGGCGCCGGTTTTGGCGTTACGTTAGACAAAGAATTAAAACCCTTAGACTTGGGTAAAGGCGCCTGGCTGACCAAAGGCAAAGATGTCACCATTTTAGCGATTGGCAACCGCGTCCACCCGGCCTTAAAAGCCGCCGAAACCCTGCGCGACAAAGGGATTGATGCCGGGGTAATCAATATGCGCTTTGTAAAACCGCTGGATACTAAAATTATTGACGAAGCCCTCAAACGTTCCAACAAATTGGTAACCGTAGAGGACAATATGCTCGCCGGCGGATTTGGCTCGGCCGTAGCGGAATATTTGGCCGACCATAACAAAGACGCCCACCTGTTGCGTTTAGGTATTGGGGATGAATTTGTCCCCCATGCCAAATCAGCTTTGCTTTATGATCAAGTAGGCATTAGTGAAAATGCTATCGTAAAACATATTTCACAATGGAAAATTAAGTGAGGAATGTATGAAAAAAACAACGAAAACAGCCAAAGTTCCGTCTAGTTCTTACATTAAAGCGTATGAAGACGTCCAGTTATTAAAACACGCGGACATGCGCCCGGTACGTATGGAACTGGAAACCTTAAAACCGGAAATTTACCTACGCAAATTTAACATCAATGAAACGATTGTTTGCTTCGGTAGCGCGCGTATTAAACCTGCTAAAGAAGCGCAAAAAGCCATTAAAGAGGCACAGGCAGCCCTGAAAAAGCACCCGTCCAGCAAACAACTTAAAAACAAATTGTTAGAAGCGCAAAATGTCGCCAAATTAAGCAAATATTACGATATTGCCCGCGAATTTGGGGCACTTGTAGCCAAAAAAGCCGGCAAACGCTTTGCCATTGTAACCGGCGGCGGGCCGGGCATTATGGAAGCCGCCAACCGCGGCGCGTATGAAGCGGGTGGGCGCAGTATTGGGATGAACATCACCTTGCCCCACGAACAAGAACCCAACCCATATATCTCGGATAATTTGTCGTTCCTGTTTCACTATTTTGCTATCCGCAAATTACACTTGGTTATGCGCTCCAAAGCGTGCGTGGTGTTCCCCGGCGGCTTTGGCACGTATGATGAATTATTTGAATTTTTAACCCTCGTCAAAACGGGCAAAAAAGAAGATGTACCGGTAATTTTAGTCGGCCGGAAATTCTGGGATAAAGTAGTCAATCTGCAAGCCTTGGCAGATTACGGCGTGATTTCCCCGGATGAAGACACCACCATCCGCGTAGATACCGCCCAAGAAGCCTGGGAAGCAATTGCTAAATTCTATAAACTAAAAAAATAAAGTTTAGAATAACCAAACTTAAAACGCCCCGGTAGTGAACTGGGGCGTTTATTTATTAAAAAATCAGCGGCCCACACAGTCTATAGGCCTTGAATTTTACGACTAAAAGCACTATACTTATAGTAAGGCATAGGGGGCCGTGTGTCCCTTGTGTTTTTTTGTTTAAGGAGAAAATCTTATGAAACACGGTTTCACGTTAATTGAATTATTGGTAGTCGTGCTTATTATCGGTATTTTGGCGGCAATAGCCTTGCCCCAATATACCAAAGCGGTGGAACGCTCCCGCATGGCCGAAGCGGTGCAAACGCTAGGCGATTTGGCTACTGCCCAGCAAATCTATTATATGCAGCATGGGACATTTGCTTCCGGCTTTGACGGACTGAGCGAAGGGGATATTGTGATGGCTGACCCTAGTGATGACGGACGTTTCCATTATACAGTGACCGGTACCCCGGCGGCCGCTACTATGACCGCCCAACGTTGGGCCGGGATGTACGGAGGTGCCGCCAACCGCGGAACACTTACGCTAACGGTAGCCCCCAACGGTTCTCTTACCAAAACGTGTACCGGACCGGACGGTTTTTGTCCCATGGCCCGAACCGCCGGCTATACCGTACCGAGTTCTTCTTCCGGAACCGGAGGATCTGCTCCCGATATTGAATCTCATTTAGGAGGGAACACCCCCTAATTTTACTCAATAAAAAATCCCGCGCCAAAAGCGCGGGGTTTTTTATGAGTCCTATTCCCTTAGGTATAACTTTCTAAATAGGTGTGTAACTTTTCAGCCTTGGCTTGCTTGACGCCGGCCTCGTAAAGTTCTTCGGCCTCGTCGGTGCGGCCCAAGGAATAAAGCACTTGCGCCAAGGAAAGTTTTGTTAAAATCTGCCCGCGTTTTTCGTCCGAATTGTCAAACAAAGCACGGGCCGCCTGCAAATCTTCCAGGGCCAAATTTAATTTGTTTTTGCGTTTTAATACATCGGCACGGCCCCATTTTACAAATCCCAGGTCTACCTTATCGCCAATAGACGAATACAACTTGTCCGCCACATTATAATGACGTAGGGCCTCGTCGTATTTGCCTTGTTGGCGTAGGCCATTAGCCATACCGCACTGCGTATAGGCTTTGCCAAATACATCTTCGCTACGCTTAAAGATTTTTTCGGCAAGTTTATAATTTTTCACGCAGTCATCAATTTTTCCGCAGATGCGGCTAATGCCCGCTAAACCGCAATACCCATAGGCTTCATTGATTTTATCGCCGATTTTTTTGGCCAGTGCAATAGATTTCTTAAATTGGGCAATTCCTTCTTCAAAGTGCCCTTGGAGGCGGAAAATTCCCCCTTTGGCCCAGTGAATAAAACTTTGCCCCGCATAGTCTTTTAATTGCACATAAGCGGCCAAAACAGCGTCCAGCAGTTCTAAAGCGTCATCCAATTTGCCCCACGCGCGCAAGGACATACCCATCTCTTGCATGGCGCGGATTTCATAGTCATCAAATTCCAGTTCTTTGGCCATTTCCAACGTTTCAAGGGCCAGTTCATACGCCAGGGCGGCGTGCCCGAGGGTGCGATAACAGGCCGACATCGCCAACAGAATATCCATACGTCCTTCCACTTCGTCCGCAATGGCCAACCCTTTGGCATAGGTTTTTAAGGCCCGTTCAAAGGAGCCCAATTGACGATGGGCTTCGCCTTCTAAAAACAAATCCTGCGCTGTTTTTTTGCGCACGTTTTTGAGTAGCGCCAGGGCGCGGGTCGGTTCGTTCATTTCCAGCAGTTCATAAATTTTCTCCACGTCAGCCATACACCCTCCTAGATTTTCAAATATTTTTTGATTTCAGCCAAAGTTTCCGGCAAATTATATGGTTTGGGGATAAAATAATCCGCCCCGGCCTCTGTGGCGCGTTCGCGCGATTCTTCATCCGTTAAGGTAGACATAATAACTATCGGGATGCGCCAGGTAGCGTTATCTGTTTTGAGCAGTTTGCAAACATCAAATCCGCTGATTTTGGGCAACATAATATCTAACAAAATCAAATCCGGCTTTTGCTGTTTAACTAGCGTGACGCCCTCTGCCCCGTTTTGTGCCCAATGGGCCTCTATCCCTTCTACTTGCAAGGCACCTACCAAGGCGGTCCCTAATACTTTGGAATCTTCAATTAAAACAATTTTTTTCATAGTGCTTGTGTCTTATTTTGATAAATAACAATCGCCTTGGCATATTCACGGGCATTTTGCAAAATCCCGTTTACTTCCTCTTCTTCCAACTGGCGGACTACTTTGCCGGGTACGCCCATCACCAAGGAACCGGCCGGGATATTTTTTCCCGCCGGGATTACTGTGCCTGCCCCAATAATACAATTCGGGCCGATTTCACTTTCCATTACTACAGCGTTCATCCCAATAATAACATTGTCGCCAATCCGGCTGCCATGTACTACCGCCCCATGGCCTACGCTCACCCCGGCTCCAATCTGGCACGGTGCCCCGTAATTTACGTGGAGGCAGGCATTGTCTTGAATATTGGATCCTTCCCCTACGGTAATAGCCGCAATATCTCCCCGCAACACCGCCGAGGGAAATACCGACACATTTTCTCCCAAAGTTACCTGACCGATAATCGTGGCTGTTTGATGCACAAAGCAACTGGCCGGCACCGTGGGTGTTAACTGGTCTAATTTTTCAATCATGCTCTGCCTCTTTTGTGTTTACGGGTGGATTCCTTCTCCGGGGTGGAAAGTTGCAGTCCCCAGTAAATAAAAATACTAATAATTCCCGGAATCACGTAATACACCACCCGGTAAATCAGTGTGGCCATTAGCGCGGCATCCCAATCAATACCCATTTGATTAAAAACAGCGGTCATGGCTAATTCCATAGCCCCCAACCCACTGGGTAAAATGGGAATTAGGGTAGTAACCATCCCTACCGCAAAACCGGCTACTAATACGCCGGCCGATATATATACACCTACCGCGCGGAACGCAAAATAGAGTACCATAATAGTAAAGAACCAATCGGCACAGACATACACAATGGTACTGGTTAGTTTGCGTTTTTTTTTGTGAATCAGGTCAATGCCTTCATCCAACTGGGCGGCAAAATCGGTATAGCGATCTTTGGGAATAAGGGCCCGAAATACATGGAAAGAGATTTTATTTAACAGCCTAAATGCTTTACGTAACCATTTAGAGCGTAGTTCGTCATTGAACAAGAAAGCCGTAATCAGCACACAGACTATACACATGCCAATAATTAACCCAAAATTTTCAGCCAGTTGTAACGTAGTAGCCGACGAGTTAAACAACATGAGTATAGACCCTTGCAAAATAATAACCGCCAACACAAAATACAGTAGTACCGTAATCACAATGCTGGCCGTAACGCACATGCCAAAGGGGATGCGCCGGCGGTTTAACAGGTGGGCCCGCAATGCAAAACCACTGGCCCCTAACGAAGAAATTAAATAATTGACCGTGGTAGAAACCAGGGCAATCCCAATGGCCGCACTTTTGCTAATGCGCCGACCCATAATGCGAAGCATTTCATACAAACTCATCCCCATCGCAATATAGATGAGCACGGAAGATAATAACGATAAAAATAGATATTTTGTCCGTACGCCTTGCCAAATTTTAACAAAACTGTCTTTGGCGTGATAGATCATCACGGCCAGGATGCCCACAGATAGCAACATCCCGACGGCGTAGAGGAGATATTTAAGCGGTTTTTTCACACGCAGGCTCCTATAGGTTAATATATAAAAATTATATAATATATTTAGAGTAATGGGGACCGATTCCCCGGCAAGAGGTTGATATGAAGTCCATTAAAGTTATTGGCGCCAAAGGGCACAATTTGAAAAACATTTCCGTAGAAATTCCCAAAGACAAAATGGTGGTAGTAACCGGGTTATCCGGCTCGGGCAAAAGTTCTCTTGCCTTTGACACCATCTACGCGGAAGGGCAACGCCGCTATGTGGAAAGTATGTCCGCCTATGCACGCCAATTTTTGGAACTGATGGAAAAACCGGATGTAGAGCATATTGAAGGCTTATCGCCGGCCATTTCCATTGAACAGCGCAACCCTTCCAAAAACCCCCGTTCCACGGTAGCCACCGTGACGGAAATTTACGATTATTTACGTCTCTTATTTGCCCGCATTGGGCAACGCTATTGTCCGCAATGTGGGCGCAAGGTAGAAGCCTGGAGCGTACAAGGTATTGCGCAAGATATTCTGGGCAAATTCAATGAAAAAACCGTCTATATTTTGGCCCCTGTCATCCGCGGCCGGCAAGGCACTTACGAGGAACTTTTCAAAAAATTTAAAAAGGAAGGCTACGTCAAAGCCCGTGTAAACGGTACGCTGGTTACGTTAGATAATATCCCCGTTTTAGACCGTTATAAAAAACATACTATTGAATTAGTCACCGACGAAATTTTTGTGGAAGAATTTGACCGCGAGCGGTTGGTGGAAAGTTTAGAAAATGCCTTGCGCTATGCCAAGGGCCTAGTGCATATTGTAGAAACCGAAGGCAAAACGCCCCAAGAATTTACCTATAGTGAATCCAATGCGTGCGCCCATTGTGGGATTGGCTTTAGCGAACTAGAGCCGCGTTTATTTTCGTTTAATTCCCCGTACGGGGCCTGCCCGCAATGTAACGGGTTGGGTGTTAAAATTGAAGTAGATGAAGCGCTAGTTGTTCCAAACCCCACCCTGGCTATTAACCAAGGTGCCATTGACGCGTGGGAAAACCCGGTTACCACCCGTACCCACCGTTGGAAAAGTTCCTGGAGCGGTTATTACTATGATATTTTGAAACAGGTTTGCCGCCAAAATCACATCAGCATGACTACCCCGTGGAATAAACTACCCAAAGCGCAACGCGATTTACTGCTCTACGGTACCGGGGGAGCCACCTATACTTCTATTATCTCCGGCGGAGAGCAAGAGTTTGAAGGCGTCATTACCAACTTAAAACGCCGCGTGGCCGAGTCGGAAAGTGACTTTGTAAAAGAAGAAGTTACCCAGCGTTTTATGCGTGAAGTAGAGTGCCCAGTCTGCCAAGGCAAACGCTTAAAACCGGAAGCGTTGTCTGTTAAAATTAACGGGAAAAACATTTATGAAATTTCCGCCATGCAGGTTTCGGCCGCACAAGATTTCTTTGCCCATTTACAACTTACCAACAAAGAAAAAATTATTGCCAAAGATGTGCTCAAAGAAATTAACGCCCGTCTGAATTTTCTAAACAGTGTGGGCCTTTCTTACTTAACGCTCAACCGCAAAAGCCAGACTCTTTCCGGTGGGGAAGCGCAACGTATTCACCTGGCCACGCAAATCGGCTCCGGCTTAACCGGCGTGTTATACGTACTGGACGAGCCAACCATTGGTCTGCACGCGCGCGATAACGACCGCTTGATTGAAACGCTTAAAAACTTGCGCGATTTGGACAATACGCTTATTATCGTAGAGCACGATAAAGACACAATTTTGGCCTCCGACTATGTAGTAGAATTAGGACCTGCCGCCGGCGAAAACGGCGGGCAAATTGTAGCCAGCGAACCGACCAAAGACTTTTTGAAAGACAAAAACTCGCTCACTGCCTCGTATCTCAACGGGCGGAAAATCATTTTGCCCCGCGCCGAACTACGCAAAGGCAACGGGAAATTCCTTACGATTCACGGGGCGCGTCAATTCAACCTTAAAAACATTGACGTTAAAATTCCGCTTGGCAAATTTGTATGCGTAACGGGTGTATCCGGCTCCGGCAAGAGTACGCTGATTCACAACATTTTGTATAAGGCGCTCGCGCGCAAATTCTACGGGGCTAAAGACGTTCCCGGCGAGCACGAAATTATCAAAGGCTTAGATAACATTGATAAAGTCATTATTGTAGACCAAAGCCCTATCGGCAAAACGCCGCGCAGCAACCCGGCTACCTACACGGGGGTATTTTCCCATATTCGCGATTTGTTTGCCCAAATGCCCGAGGCTAAACGCCGCGGATACAAGCCTGGCCGTTTCTCTTTCAACGTAAAAGGCGGGCGCTGTGAAAAGTGCCAAGGCGACGGCATTTTGAAAATTCAAATGCAGTTTTTACCTGACATTTACGTCAAATGCGAAGAGTGCAACGGAAACCGTTTTAATGAAGACACGCTGGAAGTAAAATTCAAAGGCAAAAATATTGCCGAAGTGTTAGACTTAAGCGTCTCGCAGGCGTTGGAATTTTTTGACGCTATTCCTAAAATTAAACGCTATTTGCAAACCCTTAATGACGTGGGCCTGGGGTATATTAAACTGGGCCAAGCCGCTACCACCTTATCCGGTGGCGAAGCCCAACGTGTCAAATTAGCCGACGAACTTTCCCGCAAGGGCACCGGAAACACGCTCTATATTTTGGATGAACCCACAACCGGCTTGCACTTTGCCGACATTGATAAACTATTACATGTACTACATGGCCTGGCCGACAAGGGCAATACGGTACTTATTATTGAGCACAATTTAGACGTAATTAAAACCGCGGATTGGCTTATTGACCTGGGGCCGGAAGGCGGCGACAAAGGCGGTCAAATTGTTTGTGAAGGAACTCCGCGGGAGGTAGCCGCGTGCAAAGGCTCTTATACCGGCAAATACTTAAAGCCGGAACTGGAGGCCGTGGACAGTTATTTAGCCGCGCACCCGAACGAGCAACTTCACCGTTCTGTGGAAAAGATAAAAAAGGACACTGCCGGGAAAAAGAAAAAATGACAAAGACCTCTTTCCAGTTTAGCGAGCAAGAACTCCCCTCCTCCAGTTTTTCCTGCGGGCCGGGGCAGGGGTTAGCCGCTGTGCGTAACGCCCATTTATACGAAACTTTTTTTGAGCGCAGCCACCGCGCGCCAGATATTTCGTTTGACGGGCTCTATAAACAAACCACCGAAAACTTACGCATTTTATTGCAAATTCCGCCAGATTACACCCTGTTATTTTTCCCCGGCGGGGCCACCGCCGCGTTGGACAGCGTGGTGTGGAATTTGGCCAAAGACAGTATTACCGGGGTGGCCATAGGCGCATTTAGCCGCCTGTGGTGTGAGCAATTAGCCTGCCGCGTGCCCAACACGGCCCAACTTTTTGTACGCGCGGATAAAAACTATTTGCCGCTATCATTACCTGACGCTTCAGCCAGTTTAGTCTTATTAACCCCGAACGAAACAGCCACTGGCGTCCAACTGCCTAACGATTATCTGCAAAACGTGTGGGAGCAACGGGGCCCGGATACGCTGGTTGCGTGGGACATCACTTCCTGCGCGGGCGGACGTGTATTTCCGCTTGCCTACGATATTTTGGCATTTGGACTTCAAAAATGTTTGGGGGCCGGAGGCGGAACAAGCGTCTTGGCGCTAAGTCCGCGGGCGGCGGAACGAATCCAAAAACAAACACGCCTGATTCCGTATTTTTTGGATCTTAAAAACGCCCTGCGCTTTACCGATAAATATCAAACGCTAAATACCCCCTCCACCATCAATATTTGGATGGCAAACGAAGCGTGCAAATGGATGCTCACGCACGGGGGCCTGGCCGCCATGGAAAATTTATGCAAACAACACGCGGACTATTTAGTAAATTGGGCAGAAAATTCCCCTTGGATTAAACCGCTAATTACCAACGAAAAATACCGCTCTTTTACCACGCTCACACTGGCTATCACGCACCCGCAAATTACGGGGGAACAAATTGCTCAAGCGTTACGTGAAACGGGCAAACAAAACCTGATGGACGGACTTAAAAAATACCGCACGGTAGCGCAAGAAAGTTTGCGTATTGCGTGTTTCCCGTTTGTAGATACCGACGGTGTGGAACAATATAAAAAATTAACCGCTGTGCTAGATAAAATCGCACAGCGGTTCATCTCTTAAGCACATCAAATTACATCTCGCGCGGATCTTTTTGGATATACCCGAACTGCTCCAATAAGTCGGTATCGTTGCGCCAATTTGGCGACACTACCACATTAAGTTCCACCCGGTATTTGCGCCCCAAAAATTCTTCAATGCGCTTTTGGCTACGTTCGCGCAATTTTTTAATCATACTGCCGCCTTTGCCAATGATAATCGGCTTTTGGCTTTCGCGCTCCACGTGGATATTGGCTCGGATGAAATTTTTGGCCCCCAGGTCTTCGGTAAATTTTTCTACTTCTACGTAGGTGCTGTAGGGGATTTCCTGCTGATAGAGTTGGAAGATTTGTTCGCGGATAAACTCGGCCGCGTAAAAGCGCTCCCAGCGGTCCGTCCACTGCCCCGCCGGGAAATACGCCGGGCTGGTGGGCAACGCCTGGACCACCGCCTGTTTTAGTGGCTCAATGCCTTGGCCTTTAGCCGCGCTAATAGCAAATACGCCTTGGACGGGTAAATCTTTTTTGACTTGTTCTTCCAACTGGGCCAACACACCGGGTTGTTTTACTAAATCTATTTTATTGAGAACGAGGAATATCGGGCAGAAAACTTTTTTTAATTTTTCTACCAACTTGGCATTTTGCGTGTAAGGGGCCGTAGCATCCAGCAGGAAAAGCACCACATCCGCTTCTTCGCTTACCGCGCGGTCCACACAATCGGCCATCGTTTGCTGTAACTTGTATTGCGGTTTCAAAAATCCGGGCGTATCTACAAAAACAACTTGATAATTTTCCCCTTCGCTAATGGCCAAAATATTTTGGCGCGTAGTTTGGGGTTTGTGCGTAACCGCGGAAAGAAGTCCCCCCGCCAGGTTATTGAGCAACGTAGACTTACCCGCATTGGGCAGGCCGGCCAGTACAGCAAAACCGCTCTTAAAGTTTTTCTCGTCCATATCTTTATTATATAATAAAAGTATGAAACGCGTGCTTTTACTCCTGTTATGCGCTTTGCCCGTGGCCGCCGGTCCGCTGGAAGAGGCGGACCTGGTAGATGTGCAATCCGTACCGGATTTACCGGTTTTTGTTAGTTTGCGCTACGCCACGGACCAGAATTTTACCAAAAGTCGTATTTATGCGTCAGAGAAGTGCTACCTACATAAAGAAGCCGTCGCCGGGTTGCAAAAGGCCGTCCAATTAGCCGCAAAAGAAAATGAACCTTTTACTTTTTGTTTATGGGATTGCTACCGCCCGCAGGACGAACACAAAAAATTGTGGCAGGCATTTCCTAACCCCAGTTATGTGGCTATGCCCAAAAAAGGCTCACGTCATAGCCGCGGGATGGCGGTTGATTTAACCCCGTGTGACTTTAACGGTCGTCCCCTCCCTATGCCTACGGATTTTGATAATTTTACCCAGCGTGCGCACATGGACTTTTACAATTTACCGGCCGACATTTTAGCACGGCGCGAAACGCTTAAAAAAATTATGACAGCCGCCGGATTTACCTACACGCGCACCGAGTGGTGGCACTTTGACAAACGCGGCTGGAAACACAAACCTTTGCTAAATATTCCTCTACCGTAAAAAACCCCGCCTTTTGGGCGGGGTTTTTTTAGAAATACTTCTTATTTACATTTTAATACGTCGGGTGACGGTTTCCTTCTTGATACATTCAATCAGGTCGCCTTCCTGCACGCCTTTGAATCCTTCAATCAAGATACCGCACTCGTAACCTTTTTCCACTTCTTTGACGTCATCTTTGAAGCGTTTAAGGCCTCCGATTTTGCCGCGGCCTACTTCTTCGCCATTACGTTTAATGCGCACCTCATAATTGCGCACCATAGTACCGCTATCCACCAACGAACCCGAAATTAAGCCGCTGCTTAACTTCATCACTTTCTTAATGGTGGCGGTACCAACTACGTTTTCTACTACGTCCGGCTCTAACAAGCCTTCCATAGCGGCTTTGATATCTTCCAACAGTTCAAAGATAATCGTGTAGTTGCGGATTTCAATTCCTTCGCGCTCGGCTTCCGCTTGCGCCTTGTGTTCCGTAGAAACGTGGAACCCAATCACTACCGCATTGCTGGCCTTGGCCAAGAGAATATCGCTTTCGTTGATGTTCCCCGGAGCAGATAGCACAATATCCAGTTCCACTTCGTCGGACGGGATGCGAAGTAGCGCGTCTTTAATAGCCTCAATGGAGCCTTGCACGTCGGCTTTGAGAATCAGGCTTAACTTTTTGACTTTGTTGCCTTCTTCGTCCTCTTTCCCCAGAGCCATTAAGGACATTTGCTTACGCGTGGCTTGTGAATCTTCCTTCTGCGCCAGTTTGCGTTTTTCGGCAGCGTAGCGGGCTTCTTTTTCGCTCTCCATAATGTAAAGCGTATCGCCCACTTGCGGCGGTTCGCCGTTAATGCCTAAAATTTCCGCCGGCACGCTGGGACCGATTTTTTGGTAGCGTTGGGAATTTTCGTCAATCAGTGCGCGGATACGACCGTAGTTGGTCCCTACGAGGAACGGATCGCCCACCTTCATCGTACCTTTTTGTACGAGTACGGTAGCCACTACGCCGCGTTTATTGTCGCGTTTACTTTCCAAAATAACGCCTACACCCAAGCGGTCCGGGTTGGCTTTAAGTTCCATCATTTCCGCCTGCAGCGCAATCATTTCCAAGAGTTTATCAATATTGATATGTTTCTTGGCGGAAATTTCCACGTAAATGGTATTACCTTGCCACTCTTCGGGCACTAAACCGCGGGCGGACAAATCCTGTTTTACACGGTCCGGGTTAGCACCGGGCAAATCAATTTTATTGATAGCCACAATAATTGGTGCGCCGGCGGCTTTGGCGTGTTCCATAGCCTCAATGGTCTGCGGCATGATACCGTCCGTAGCGGATACCACAAGCACTACAATATCGGTGGCTTGTGCCCCACGCGCACGCATGGCGGTAAAGGCCTCGTGGCCGGGCGTATCCAAAAACGTCAGCACGCCGCGCGGCGTTTTAACGCGGTACGCACCAATGTGCTGGGTAATAGCACCGGCTTCGCCCGCTACTACGTTTGATTTGCGGATAGCGTCCAAGAGGCTGGTCTTACCATGGTCTACGTGACCCATAATGGTAATTACGGGGCTGCGCGGTTTTAAGCTGGCCGGGTCATCCTGCACTTCCATCACAGCGGCCGCTTCTTTCAAATCTTCCTCTACCATTTCCGCCACAAACCCACACTCATCCACAATGAGTTCAATCATGTCTTTTTCCAAGCGTTGGTTAATGGTGGCAAAAATGCCCATGCTCATCAACTTTTTAATAAAATCGTTGATTTTGAAATTCATCTTTTCCGCCAAATCTTTGACGGTTGGATTACCCACAATACGCACCGTTTTCCCCGCCGGTTTTGCCGGGGCGGCCGGTTGTGGTTTAGGCGCGGCCGGTTGTTGCGGTTTGGGTTGTGCTTGCACCGGGGCCGGTTGCGCTTTAGGTTGCTGGACTACCGGTTTAGGGGCAGGCTGCACCACAGGTTTGGGTTGTGCCACGGGAGCCGGAGCCGGTTTTACCACCGGGGCCGGTTTCGGGGTCACATTGACGGGGCGCGATTGTTCCGGTTTCGGAGCCGGGGCCGGCGTAGGTTTCGTAACAGGCGCCGGTTTAACTGCCTCTTGCGGTTTGGGGGCCGCAGCGACCGGTTTTACCACCGGTTCTTGCGCGGCAACCGTTTTTACCGTTTTTTTGGCAGGCGCCTTTTTGGCCGTAGATTTCGTCGCTTTAGCAGACGTTTTTTTGGCGGTCGTCTTTTTAGCCGTGGTTTCCTTTTTAGTCGCTGTTTTCTTAACCGCGGTTTTGGTAGCGGTTTTTTTGGCAGCCGGTTTTTTCTTAGCGGAGGTTTCGCCCTCTTTAGTTGTTTTCTTGCTGGTTGTCATCGGCTACCTCCTCGGCAGGTTCCAGGTGCTCGGCGATATATTTTTTGGCGCCTTCAATAATTTTAGCGGCGGTTTTATCACCAATACCTTGCACGGTGCACAAATGTTCCACTTCTACATTGGCTAATTTTTCAGCGGTTGTAAAACCGGCTTTTTGTAACAGTTCGGCCGTCTTGGGACCAATGCCTTCAATGCTGGCCAATACCGCTTGAATAGACTCCGTCGCCTTCTTTTCTTCGGTGGCTTTTTGGCTTTCGCTCTTTACGTCCAGTTCCCATCCGGTCAAGCGGGAAGCCAAGCGAATATTTTGCCAATCTTTACCGATTGCAATGGCTAATTGGTCGTCGGGCACGATGATAAGGGCTTTTTTATCTTTCAGGCTGATAATCTGCACAAAGTTGGCTTTGGCAGGCGCAATCGCGTTCATCAGTAGCGTGCTGACCTCGGCGGAGTAGTTAATTAAATCAATACGTTCGCCGGAAAGTTCGTTTTGAATTGCACGGATACGAATCCCGCGCATCCCGACACAGGTACCGATCGGATCAATTTTGCTGTCAATGCTGCTAACAAGCACTTTGGCGCGGAAACCCGGGTCACGTTCAATCTTTTTAATTTCTACAATGCCTTCGTTAATTTCGGGCACTTCCACCTTAAATAATTCTTCTAAAAAGCGTCCGTTCCCGCGGGACAAAAACACATAAGGCCCCCGTTGCCCTTTATCCATGCGAAACGCGGCCGATTTATAGCGCGAAAGCAACGCATCTTCCGGGCCTACGGCAGCCAAGTCGGTTTGATTCATCACTTTGGCAATCACGGCTTTAATGCGCGAACCGTTGGTGTAGCGTTCTCGGCGGATTTGTTCGCAATAGGGCAAAATGGCTTCAATTTTCCCCAGGTCTACAATAATATCCCGGTCGGACATGCGACGCACCGTTCCCATCACCACTTCCCCTTCGCGCGGTTTATATTCTTTATAAAAGTTATCGCGTTCAATGCCGCGCACTTTTTGGATAAGCACTTGCTTGGCAATTTGAGCCGCAATGCGGGAAAAATCGGTTACTTGGAGCGGGTGAGAAATTACATCCCCCACTTTGGCACCTTTTTGTTCTTTTTTGGCATCTTCCAGGGAGATTTCCATTTCCGGGTTGACCACTACGTCTACCACGTTAAGTAAATGTAAGGCTTGCACAGAGCCGGTATTTACGTCAATCTTGGCGGTAATTTGGGCCGTTTTGCCTAAATTTTTGCGTAACGCGGAGATGAGAGCATCTTCAATCGTTTTCAAAATATCTTCACGTTTGATATTTTTTTCTCTTTCTAAGCCTTCTAAAGCGGCTACTAATTCTTTTGCATTGGTTTCCATGGGGATTATTTCTCCTTTAATTAAAATTCAAGTACCGGGTCCAGGTTTGCCTTTTTAATATTGTTATAGGCAAAACGGAATTGGTTGGTACCGTCGTCTAAAACGAAAGCGTCGTCATCAGCCGAAGCGATCACGCCGGTAAAACTGCCGCGTCCGTCCAGCGGCACTTTGAGTACAACTTTTACACGTTCTTGCACAAAGCGCTTAAAATGCTCGGGTTTTTTGAGCACCCGGTTTACGCCGGGGGAGGAAACCTCCAGGATGTAGGCTCCGTCCATCAAATTTTCCATTTCTAACAGGGAATCAATTTTATCGGTCAGTTCCCCACAGTCATCCAACGTTACGCCGCCTACTTTATCTACAAAAAACTGCAGGACGGCTTTGCGGCCTTGATGCTGGATGACTAAATCTACCAATTCTACGCCTTGCGGGGCCAGTGCTTTAGCGATGGTTTCTTCAATAATTTTAGGATCTTTCATAAAAACTCTCCTATTATACAAAGAGCGACTTGATACCAAGTCGCTCTATTAAGAACATATATATTGTAACAAGTATAAGGCCCCTTGTCAAATGGCAATTAAAAAACACCCCGCATGGACCACATGCGGGGTGTTTGTGAATCTTTTAGTTATCCGTTCAATTAAGAAGCAGAATAACCCATAGAGGCACCGACGGTGCAGAAACCCGCTTTACCGTTGTCGTTGCAGCTCTTATCAATAGAACCATCTTCATGTACGGTCAAGGTTAATACACCACCGTCATACATACCACCGTCGCGGGTCATGGTTTGTACGCCATCTTTGGAACCTACTGCTAACGTCCATTTACCATCAGCGGTCGGGTCAGAGATGGTTACATCCCCTCTGTTATTCAAGTCGGTCAACCCGTCGGCGAATTCGTTGTGTTGCATGTAGAAGATGCTTTGGGCGGTAGCCACATCACCTAATACTTGCACAGCTTCGGCCATGCGGGAGCGTTCTACTGCTTTGGTATATTGGGGCAAGGCGATTGCGGCCAAGATACCGATGATGAGCACTACTACGAGTAGCTCAATTAACGTGAAACCTTTATTCATAAGTTTTCTCCTTTTCCTACAAGTTAATATAGAAAGTGGTTAGCTTTCTACATAATAGTTTACAATATTTTTGAAAAATTGCAAGTCTTTTTTTCAAATTGGGTCTTGACATGGGCCCAAAACCGGGCGGTCCCCGTCGGTGGTATTTCTTTTTTTCATAAACATTTTTTTTGAAAATCAGGGGATATAGGTCTGTATTTTCCCCGGTTTTATGCACCAAAAGGACCGCGGCAACCTGCACTTTTATAGGTGAAATGTCCATATTATTATATAGTATAATATAGATGAAATTATACAAGGAGATGGCAAGGGGTCCCCTTGCGTAAGCATTATGCTTGCTTTTGTTAAACAATATAAGAATATATGAAAAAACAAATCGTCATCATTGGGGCTGGCCCCGCCGGTTTAACGGCGGCTTATGAATTAACCAAATACCCGCAATATCAGGTAACTGTATTGGAAGCCGATTCGGTAGCCGGCGGTATTTCCCGCACGGTAGAAACCAATCAAAACCGCATGGACCTGGGCGGACACCGCTTTTTTTCAAAAGACCCGCGTGTGATGGATTGGTGGTTTTCTATCTTTGCGGCCCAAGGCAAACCCTCGTTAGACGACCAACTGCTTCACCGCCACTCCCCCGTAGTGACCGGCGGGCCGGACCCGCAAACACAAGACGAAGTATTTTTAATCCGCAAACGGATTTCCCGCATTTATTACAAACATACGTTTTTTGATTATCCGCTGTCTCTTTCGGCCAAGACCTTATATAACTTAGGCTTTTTTACGTTAATGCAAGCGGGGTTTTCCTACCTGGCGGCGCAACTGCATAAGCGGCCGGAAACCTCTTTGGAAAATTTCTACATCAACCGCTTTGGCAAAAAATTATACAGCATGTTCTTTGAAGGCTATACCGAAAAATTATGGGGCCGCCACCCCAGTGCCATTTCCGCCGATTGGGGGGCCCAACGCGTGAAAGGGTTGTCCATTTCGGCCGTGTTAAAAGATTTGGTACAGCGTATCTTACACACGAAACCCGCCAAAAAAGAAACTTCCCTGATTGAAGAATTTTATTATCCCAAATACGGGCCCGGCCAATTATGGAGTGCGGTAGCCAAGCGCATTGAAAAACAAGGCGGCAAAGTGCTTTTCAATAGTCCCGTTACCGGTTTTGCACAACAAGGCAATCAACTAACATCCGTCGTGTGCAACGGGCAAGAAATTCCCGCCGATATAGTAATTTCGTCCATGCCGCTAAAAGACTTGGTAGCCGGCCTGCCGCAAGCCACCCCCGCCGCCAAGCGCATTGCCCAGCACTTGCCCTACCGCGATTTTGTAACCGTGGGCGTATTGGTTGATAAATTAGCCTTGCCCAACAACACTAAAATCCCTACGTTCCAAAACACCATCCCGGATTGCTGGATTTATGTGCAAGATACCGGCGTAAAAATGGGACGTATCCAAATTTTTAATAACTGGTCCCCCTATATGGTGAGCGACGTACAACATACCGTATGGGTGGGGTTGGAGTACTTCTGCAACGAAGGCGACGATTTTTGGAATATGACCGAAGAAGATTGCGTAAAACAAGCCACGCAGGAATTGCAAAAAATCGGGATTATTTCCCAAGACACCCGCATTTTGGCCAGCCACCGCGAACGGGTGAAAAAAGCCTACCCGGCTTATTTTGACACATATAGCGAAATCAATACGCTCATTGAATATCTTAATACGCTTACCAACTTATACTGCATTGGACGTAACGGGCAACACCGCTATAACAATATGGACCACTCCATGGTGACCGCATTTGAAGCGGTGGACGCGATTGTAAACGGGAAAACGGATAAAAGTCCCATTTGGAACGTCAATACGGAAAAAGAGTACCACGAAAGCAAATGAAACTACTTGGGCAACTGACAAAGGGACAACGTGCAGAGTGGATTGTATGGATGCTGTTTATCGGTGTGTTACTCTTTGCCATGTACGTGCACGAACCTTGGTTTGATGAAATCCAAGCGTGGTTTATTGCCCAAGATGCCCCGTGGAAAGATTTGCTATTTGTGCTACCGCATTATGAAGGGCACCCGCCCTTTTTCCACCTGCTTTTGTCCATCCCGGCACGGTTAGGAATCAGCGGGACACTGGGGTTGCCGCTAGTCGGTGCTTTGTTTAGCATTGCGTCGGCGTACTTAATTATTTTCAAATCCCCCTTTCCACGTGTGGCCCGGCTAACGTTGCCCTTTTCCTATTTTTTATTTTATCAGTACAGCGTCATTGTGCGGCCCTACAACATCCTAGTTTTTTTAATGTGTTTGTTAGCGGTATATTTCCCGCAAAAAGATAAACGCCCCGGCTTATTTGTGGGCTTATTAGCCGCGTTGTGCGCGTGCCACTTGTACGGGATTGCTATTGCCGGTGGAATTGCCTTAGCCTGGCTATGGGAAATGAAAGGCCCCCGTACATGGAAAACATATTTTTGCAATCTGGGACGTGACAGACGGTTTCATTGGTTACTGGGGTTGTTGGGCTGGGCTATTCTTCTGCTTGTGTGGATTTTCCCGCGGCCGGATACGTTTGCAATGGGGAGTGAATTTCAAACTACCCCCTTGTGGCAACGGTTGATTTATTTACTCTTTATCATGCCGGCTGACGCATTTATTACGGATATTTTCTTTGTGGATCAGCGGCTCTCGGTTTTCCCGCTGGGGAATTGGCTCCCTCTCCTATCCGGCGTTTTAGTAGGCCTATGCGTATGGGGCAGTTTATTTGTTTGCCTGTCTAAAAAAGCGCGTCCGTTTCTATATGCTACTTATCTGGGCATGAGTCTGATTCTGGCCTATTATATGTCGCAGCACCACATTGGCTTGGCTGCAATTCTCTTATTATTTATCCTGTGGATCGGATGGAAAACCCCCTCTAAATGTCCCGTTTATCTTAAAGCATTTTACGCTCTGTTGTTACTTGTCCCCTTGGGGTGGACGTCCGCCACCCTCTTTAGCGAGGCCACCCAACCGCAACTCTCCGGCAAACCGCTTGTTGATTTTTTACAAACCCACCAGTTACAAGATAAACGCATCTTTATCACTTGGTGGCAAGTGAAGCCGCAAGATATTCCTGATACGCATAAAGCGGTATACCCCAACGGTCTTACAAACACACACTACTTGCCTTTAGCCACTACGCTTAATTTTTACGCGCCGCATAATCTGTTTGCCAATTTTAATACCCCCACCCAGTACCGATATAATACACACCAGACATTTACCCAAGAGCAAAACGAGCAGACCTTACAAACCTGGAAGCAGGGCCCGCTCCCCGACCTTTTTATAGGGACCGATCAATTAGATACTATCTTGCAAGATCGCCCGGAAGAAAAGCAAAACTATGCCATAGTGTTTCGCATAGAGGGACATAAAAAATGGAAATTTGATAAAACCAGCAAGATGTTCCTCCCGGTGTATGCCCGCCTGGAACTGCTAGAGCCGCACCACCTGGCCCCGCAAGACACACTTTTCTTTTACTTACAGTTAATCAAAGGATAAAAGTATGCAATTATTTCAAAAATTCTGTTGTTGGGTTGCCCATATCGTACATCTGCCGGAGCAGTTTATCCGGTTTTTAATTATCGGCGGGGTAAACACGGTGTTTGCCTATAGCATTTATGCGCTGTCCATCTTTTTAGGCGCGCATTATACGTTAGCGGTGCTACTCTCCACCGTTATCGGCACTTGCTTTAGTTTTAAGACTATGGGCACCATGGTTTTTGACAACCCGGATAATATGCTCATCTTCAAATTTATTGCGGTATATGCCCTGTGCTATTTCTTAAATATTGGTATTTTGCGCGTACTGACGCTGGTGGGCGTAACCAACCTGTACGTGGCCGGATTGACCAGTTCGCTTTTGGTAGCGTTGGTTAGTTTCTCCCTCAATAAATGGGTGGTGTTCCGCAAGAAAAAGTCCGTTCCCTCTAATCTACCATGATACGAACCCTATGTCTAAAAATACTCCGTATCCTGGCCGGGATTTTAATCTTGGGCGTGATATTTGCCATAGTCACCTTGGGAATTATTGAAATTCATTTTCCCGGTACTTCGTTAAATCAAATTATCTTTCATGCTATTTATTTAGATAGCAGTTTTTTGGCCACTTATCCACGCCTTATTTTTTTAGTTTTGGCCTTTACGACGGTATTAACCTATCTGACATTAAAAAAGCCCTACCTGGGTATCCCCTTGCTGGCAGTTGCTGCATGGGTACTATTTACGTATCAACCCGTACACGTTTCCGAAATAAAAGAGGATAAACCCATTTCTTTACTTAGGCAACTGTGGCTTTCCACCCAAACCACTTCTATCTACCGGCACTTGGCCCCAACCCCTACTATTACGCTGCCGCAACATTCCAAAAACCTGATTCTCATCTTTGCCGAATCTATGGAGAAAAACTATACAGATTCCAGTTTCGGAGTTAATTTGATTCCCCATTTATCCTCTTTGGCGGCCCAAAATACCACGATCGCGGGCTATCGCTCCATCAATGGCACGAACTGGACCTTAGCCTCCCAAGTAGCCACGTTTTGCGGGGTTCCGCTACGCGTGCAGTTACGTGACAAACTTGGCCCCAAAACCCAGCATTTTTTACCCAACGCCATTTGCGTACCCGATCTTTTATCCCAAGCGGGATACTATACGGTATTTGCCGGCGGGACCTATTTGTCTTTTGTCGGCACGGATGTATTTGTACGGGAACACCACTTCAACGAATTATGGGGCCGGGATGAACTGATTGCACAACATTTTGCCACCCAAAACGATATTGGTTTAGAAGAATTTGGCGTTAATGACTCCGCTTTATTTCAATTTGCTAAGCAAAAATTACAAGAACTTGCCGCACGCAAGCAACCTTTTTTTATATCGCTAACCACCCTAGATACACACTTTCCCCATGGATACGTTCAATCCTCCTGTAACAAAACGTATAATGATACGCGCGACGCAATTAAATGTTCTGACAAAATTCTGCACGACTTTATCACTTGGTGTCAAGAGCAACCTTTTTTCAAGGATACCGTACTTGTGGTAATGGGCGATCACTTAATGATGACTTCTTCCGACATCCATGAATTGCTTGGCAAAAATACAAGGCGCGAACCTTACAACCTCATCATAGCCCCGGGGATACCGTTACCCAAGCACATAGACAGGCTTTACAGCCAAATGGACTGGGCCCCCACCTTGCTAGACTTATTAGGCCTCCCTTCTGCCCACAAACTGGGACTGGGGACCTCCCTATTGCGGGAAGATAAAACCTGGGTTGAACAGGTAGGGCCGGACGCCTTTGAGCAGGAACTCATTAAAAATTCTCCTCAATACAAACACTTGCTTGGGTTGTAGGTTATAGTACACATTTTGTTCCCCTATAAGCGCTAGGCAAAATGCTATAATATAAGTATGATTGACCGCATTAAACGCTTAGAAACTTTATTTTTAGAAGAAATCAATACACTTATTACCAAAATGTCCGCCAACGGAGATTTTGGCGGAATTGTTACCATTACAGCAGTTCATGTTTCCAAAGATTTAACTGCCGCCAAGGTATTTTTCTCCGTCTTTGGCAGCCCCGAAGACCGCAAAAAAACGCAAGAGGCCCTGGCGCTACTTCGTAAAGAAATTGGGGCCCGCCTACGCGGCCGGTTACACTTAAAACGGATTCCTTCTTTTACCTTTGAATACGACGATACCCCCGAAAAAGCAGCCCGGGTAGAGTCTATTTTTCAAATTATTGATAAGGAAAAAACCGATGGAAAATAGAGCGCAAAGTTTACAAGCTATTTGGCATGCTATCAACCAAGGAAAACGCTTCTTTATTGCCGGGCACTTAAACCCGGACGGAGATTCCTTGGGCTGTACCCTAGCCATGACTTCGCTCTTGGAACGCATGGGCAAAACCGTGTATGCCTACGCCGCGCCGGCTATTGGGGCGGACCTGCAATTTTTGCCCGGCATTTCTAAAATTCACGTAGATAAACTCCCCGAAAAAATTGATTTTGACACGGTCATTTTATTGGAATGTTCCGACCGCAAACGCGGCGGCGATTTGGAAGAAATTTTAACTGCCGCACACACCTTGGTCAATATTGATCACCACCTGGTCAGCGACGCTTACGGAGATGTAAACCATATTGATTCCGGAGCCTCCAGCACCGCGGAAATTATTTTTCAGCTTTTTGAGGAATCGGAAGGAAATTTCCTCCCCACCCCCGAAGAAGCCACTAACCTTTACACCGGGGTAGTTACGGATACCGGGCGTTTTGTCCACTCCAACACAACGGCCGAAGCCCTGCGCGTAGCCTCTGCGTTAGTGGCGTTGGGAGCGAATATTGCCAAAATCAATCAAGTCATCTACTTTACCAAACCTTACATTGAACTAAAATTACAAGGCCGGGCCTTGGAGAAAATGCAACTACGCTTTGATAATAAATATAGCGAAATTATCCTCACCCACCGCGATTTTGAAACCTTTGGGGCCACCCCTTCTCAAACGCAAGGCATTGTCAGCCAACCGACCATGATCCCCGGGGTAGAGGTTTCCGCACTTATCAAAGAAGAACCCGATAAAGTTTCCGTCAATTTACGCTCTCGTGGCGGAGCCGATGTAAGCCAGATTGCCCAAACCTTTGGCGGCGGCGGCCATGCCCGTGCGGCCGGCTTTAAGGTAACAGGCAAACCGGTAGATCAAGTAGCACAGGAACTGGCCGACGTGGTAGCCGATGTCGTTAAAAAACTTGCCTAAACCGCAAAAAAGCGGCCTTTTACTCATAGATAAACCGGCGGATTTTTCTTCGCATGATATTATTGCGATTGTACGACGTATTTTATGTACCAAAACTATTGGGCATAGCGGCACGCTCGATCCCATGGCAACCGGCCTTTTAATCTTGCTCGTGGGGCGCGAAGCCACCCGCCGCCAACCGGAATTTTTGCAACTCAATAAAACCTATCAAGCCATCCTTTCTTTAGGCACGGCTACCGACACCTGGGACCGCTATGGCGAAGTCACCCACACCGTCCCGGTGCCCCCTATTACTACCCAGCAACTGGAGCAAGCCGTGGCGCAACTATCCGGCCCTATCATGCAACAAATTCCCCCTTTTAGTGCCAAAAAAATAAAAGGTGAGAAAATGTACGACCTGGCCCGCAAAGGCGTGGAATTAACCCCACGGTTTAGTCCGGTTACGGTTTCGTGGAGCGGGGTACAACTGATTTCACCTACTGAAATTTCGTTCACACTCACCGGGACCAGCGGTACCTACGTGCGTTCACTGGGGTATATGCTTGCGCAAAAATTAGGTACGCTAGGCCACCTTTCCCGTTTGCGCCGCTTGGCCATCGGCCCGTATCAAGTAACCCAGGCTTTTGACGGAAATTTGCTTAAAGAGTGTCAAACTGATACCCTATATAATTGGGTACAACCTGTATGAAAAATTTTATCACTATCGGCACATTTGACGGCGTTCACCGCGGGCACCAGCATTTGTTTAATTTGCTGGAAACGCGGGCTGTGCTGCACCGAGCTAAGCCCCTTGCACTCTATTTTCCGTTACCCCCCAAAACGTTGCAAACCGCGCACCCCGAAATGACGGTTCTCTCCCTACCGGATGAGAAGAAGCGGCTATTCAAGGCCTTGGGGTTACGTGCCGAAACCTTGGATTTTTCCCGTGTACGGTCACTATCCGCCCAGCAGTTTTTTAACCGTTTACTGAATCATTTTGATTGCGGCGGCTTACTCATTGGGGCCGATTTTGCGTTCGGCAAAAACCGGGAAGGATCCGCTGTATTTTTGCGCGAGGCCTGTTCCCAGAAAAATATTCCCTTTGAAGTGGCCCCCTTTTTTACCGAAGACCATGAAAAGATTTCCTCTTCCCTCATCCGTAAAGTGTTGGCCCAAGGGGATATCCCCCACGCCAACGCCTTACTAGGCCGCCCGTACGAACTTTCCGGCCGTGTCATCACCGGGCACAAATTAGGGCGCAAACTAGGCTACCCCACCGCCAATTTAGAAACAGGCATTTACAAAATTTTACCGCTGGGTGTATTTGCGGTAAAAGTGCGGGTGGGAACTAAAATGTATGACGGATTTTGCAATATCGGTTTTCGCCCTACCGTAAACACGCTAAGCACCCTGTTGCCTTTGGTAGAAGTGCACATTTTTAATTTCAAACAAAGTATTTATGGACGGAAGATCACCATCTGGTTCTATCAAAAATTACGCCATGAAACTAAATTTGACGGCCTGGAAGCCCTCAAGGCCCAGCTGGCGCATGATAAACAACAGGCTAGGGCTTTGCTTAAAAACGTCACTTTCCCATAAAAAACAGCGCCCTAAAAGCGCTGTTTTTCTTAGTAAATTACTAGGTTTATTCTGCGTCGTAATAGTTACGTACAAATAACAAAATGTACGCTAGCCACGTAGCCCCAAAGAAAATAATAAAGCAATACGAACACCACCATAATTTCATTACGGGATCGTAGTTGCGCACCAGGGCATCAAACAACAAATGGCCCAAAACATACATCAAGTAACCCCACACTACCACAGTCAATAACCGCAGTGCCAAATCCAGCGTAGCACGAATAAACCCTGTTTCCTGATACGGTTGTTTAATATAAGCCATTACTTTTTGCATAAATTCCCCTTAATAAGAAGTTTCCGTTCCCGTTGTATCTACCGGGATTTCCGTATACGTATTATCGCTAAGCGTATCCGGGGTATAAGTTTGTGTTAAATCTTCCGGCATATCCACACTGGGCTGCGTGCTAGGTTGTTCTTGCGATCCGGTTTGTGCTACCGGTTCCGTTTGCGTCGTTGATACAGCCGGTTCCGGCGCAGGAACCAAAGCGGCTATTACCCGGCGGTTCGGTTTTGTTTGACGGGCTTTTAATCCGGCCTTTGTTTCATACACAGGCTGAGCATAGGGAGTACGCGTCTTCCCCGCGGCCTCATCTAACATAGAATGTTCGGCCGGTTGCAAGGCACTATTGCCCAACGTGCTCGGATGCGGCGGCACCATAGGAGACGTTACATACATAAATTGTTCCTGCGGGGCCGGCGCAAGGTTTGCTTGCGCAACCGTTGTCCCCGTTTGGGTAACCGGAGCGGGGGTATAGGTAGAAGAAACCATGACGGTTGCTTCGTCTACAGGTTGTCCCTCATAATCTTGCGACAATTCCGGAAATTGAGTAGAGGGGATATAACTACGATAGACGGACACCTTCTCCGGGGCAAAACGTCCCGGCTTGGTAGTCGTGCGCACAGTAGTGGCCGGAGCCGTTTGCGTATTGCGGGTACTCACACCGGAAAAAACGAGTTCGGAATAGGTAGAATCGGGCGCCATATAATCCGGCGTCAAGCAATAGGCCACCCGTTGATTGGTGGTGGCTTTTTGATGGGCATCCACGCGTGTTTCACAAGTGGATTGTGCGTAGATAGAAACAGAACCTAAACAACTAAGAGTTAATACAAGGATTTTCTTCATAGATTCTCCGTACCTTTATCATAGTACATTTTTAGTGTTTTTGCACCAACTTTATACGTTTCTAAAAAAAACTTGCGTCTGCTTTCACACTTTTGTTATAATAATTAGGTACGATTTACGTCACCGTAGCTCAGCTGGTTAGAGCGATTCTCTCATAAGGAATAGGTCGGTGGTTCGAGCCCACCCGGTGACACTTTTAGAGGACGAAAGCCATTTCGTCCTTTTTTTTATTTTAACTCCGTATACGCGTTCAAATGCTGCGGAATATTAGGCGTACGGGCCTGTTCAAAATCACGTTGTGCTTGCTGCGGTTTTCCCCACTGGGCATAGGCATTACCCCGTGCATTGAGCACATCGGCAGATACGCGTTCCTGCAATACCCGGGTATAATCGGCCACGGCCTTATCGTACTGCCCCAGCATATAATACACCCCGGCGCGGGCAAAATAAGTCTCCGGCGTGGCTTTCCCTAATTTGTCCACCAAATTTAGCACTTTCAACGCGTTGTTAAAATCATTTTTAGAGGCCAACACGCTAGCATACGCCGTATAAACAGAAATGCGGTAAGGGTCCGTATTTAACACGCGCTCAAAATCCGCTTGGGCCAAGTCATAGTGACCCTTAAAGAAATACGCCGCCCCGCGGGCCTCATAGGCGTCCATATTGGATGAATTTAATACTAGCGCCTTATTAAAAGCATCAATAGCGGCCTCGGTCTTGCCGTCCTTCAAATACCCATTACCCCGCATAATATATTCCCCCGATGTTTTAAGGGTGGAGCAGGCCGCCAAAAAGACACAACCAAGTAATACTAATTTTTTCATAAATTCTCCTCGTCTAATTCTATTGTATTATAGCACATTGGGCCCAAGTAAGCCTGGGTATTTTTTCTATCCTCTTTTAGGTCTTAAGACCCTGTTTTGTACGCTTTACAATTACTATAGTATTAGTGTAACAAGAACAATTTGAATTTCATCCCAAACCGCTGTAGTCCCAAACCCTGCTACAGCGGTTACCCCTTTTATATGAGCGAATATTCACGTCAAAATGCTATAATACTGCTATGAAAAAACCGCGTATTACTTTGTTTATTATTGCCAAAAATGAAGCGCACCGTATTGCTTCGTGCATTTTAAGTGCACGGGATATTGTCAGCGAGGTAATTGTGGTGGACTCCTTTTCCACCGACAAAACCGCTTTGGTCTGCAAGGAATTAGGGGCCCAAGTATACACGCGGGAATTTGACGGTTTTGCCAGCCAAAAAAACTTCGCTCTGTCTAAAGTATCCGGCGAGTGGGCACTAAATTTAGATGCGGACGAGCAACTTAGTCCCCGCCTACGCGAAGAAATTTTAGAAGCCGTAACGCACGAAGAGGTAGCCGGCTACTATTTACCCTTCTGCAATTATTTCCTGGGCAAAAAAATGCGTTTTAGCGGGCTTAACAAAGAAAAACACTTGCGTTTAGTACGTACGCCCAAGGCCCATTATGTAGGGGGTTTAGTACATGAAGGGTTAGAAGTGGATGGCCGTTTGGAAACGCTCCAAAACCCCGTCAATCACTTTTCGTACGACACGATTGAAACCTATTTCAATAAATTTAATAAATACACTTCGCTAGCGGCCCAACAAATGCATGCCAACGGCAAACGCTTTTGCTTACTCAAAGTATTACTTACCTTGCCTTATGAATTTCTCAAACGCTACGCGCTTAAGTTAGGCATTTTGGACGGTATGCGCGGACTTTTATGGGCTTCGTTTTCCACCTATTATGTGTATGTAAAATACGCTAAACTGTGGCAATTAGAGCAGGAGCATAAATGATTTTAGGGTGTGTAGCACTCATTATACTGGGGATTATTTACTTTGTGTGGAAATATCCCGATTTACGCAAAGCCTGGTTCTTTTTGCCGCGCACCGGGCTCGTAGCCATCATGTACCACCACATCAAAGAAGAACCGTCCGACAATCCGGCAGATTATGCCTTTGCCATTTCGCCCACCGTCTTTGAACAGCAACTGCAATACATGCACGAACATGGTTTTACCCCTATCTCTACCGAGCAATTATTCCACGCTAAGCAAACCGGCCATAAACACGTGGAAAAGCCTGTATTACTTACGTTTGATGATGCCACGGATGACCATTATGTCCACCTCTTTCCCCTCCTAAAGAAACACCACACCCCGGCCCTTATTTTTATTATTACCGATTTGGTAGGAACCCCCGGTTATATGACGTGGGACCAAATCCGCGAGATGCAACAAAGCGGCCTGGTGGAATTTGGCTCACACACCTGTTCACACCGGCGGCTGCGTTCGCTGACACAAGATGAAATTATTTATGAAATCACCCAAAGCAAAAAAATTATTGAAGAGCAACTGGGTTGCCCGGCGCGTACGTTTTGCTATCCCTTTGGAGCCGGCGCTTTTGATAAACACGTACGCCCGCACGTATTTGAGGCCGGGTATTTAGCCGATTTTAGCACCAAACACGGTATCAATCCGTGGCCGTGGAGAGGCAAAAGCACAATTTTACGTATCTTTCCGCGCGGACGCGAAACCTGGTGGGATTTTCATTTAGAACTCACCCGTGGACGTAGCCGATTATAAATTCTTTTCCGAAGAGAAGTCCGGAATTTTCGCTTTCTTGCATCAAATTATAGGGAATTATTTACAATAAAATGCTTTGTACCACTGTGCAAATTTGCGTAGGCCTTCGCGCAAGGACGTTTGGGGTTTGAAGCCGAAATCGCGTTCCAATGCAGACGTATCCGCATACGTTATAGGCACGTCTCCGGCTTGCATGGGGACGAGTTCCTTATGTGCTTCAAAATCGTAATCCGGCGGCAATACACCCGCACGAATGAGTTCTTCCTGTAAGATTTGCACAAAATCTAACAGATTTTCCGGTACACTATTGCCAATGTTATACAAGGCATACGGAGCAATAGGAAGGCCGTCTTCCCCTTTTTGGCGCATCGGGGCACCTTGCATCACGCGGATCATACCTTCCACAATATCATCCACGTAGGTAAAATCACGTTTGCAGTTGCCAAAATTAAAAATTCTAATTTTTTCGCCTTTAACTAACTTATTGGTAAAACCAAAATACGCCATATCGGGCCGCCCGGCCGGGCCATACACGGTAAAGAAGCGCAGCCCCGTACACGGGATATTATACAGTTTAGCGTAAGCATGCGCTAACAACTCATCAGCTTTTTTGGTAGCAGCGTACAGGGAAACAGGATGATCTACTTTGTCTTCCACCGCGTAGGGCACTTTTTTGTTGGAGCCATAGACGGAAGAACTGGATGCGTACACTAAATGCTCTACGCCCGTTTTCCCGTTATCGTACGAGTGACGGCAGGCTTCCAACATGTTATAAAAACCGATGAGGTTGGCCTCAATGTAGGCGTCTGGGTTGGTAATACTGTAGCGCACCCCCGCTTGCGCGGCTAAATTAACCACAATTTGCGGCTGATACTGGGCAAAAATTTCTTCAATCAGTTTTTTATCTGCCAAATTGCCTTTGATAAACGTAAAATTAGGGAGCACGGTTAATTGTTCCAAGCGGTAGTTTTTGATGGAAACGTCGTAGTAATCGTTCACACTGTCTAGACCAATTACACGAGCAGACGGGTTTTGCGCACATAGCCGCTGCACCAAAGCCGCACCGATAAACCCGGCGGCCCCAGTCACCAGAATCGTTTTTCCCTGTAAATTTAACTGATTTTTTGCCATATACTTATTATAGCAATTTAGGCAAAGTGAGATAATTTCCCAGGACCCGATCGACTTGAGGAGGCTCAAAGGGGACAAAACCGGAGCCATCGTAAAAAGTCATTTCGCTAAAATAAGGATGTGCATCAATATAGTAGAAATCAACGCGCACATGTGCAAACCCACCTGCCAAAACATCTACTAAAGGGCGTATTTGGCAAAGCAACTCTTGTGGTAGTGACTCGGCCACCGGCAACGTTTTATAATTTTTATTATTAAAGGCTTGTACATGTCCTTGCATATCATAAAACAACTGTGAATACTTCTGCGTAAAGCGATTTCTATGTACCTCTATAAATTGAGGGTGGCCGCTGAAACAGAGAAACTTAAAATCAACCAATCCGCCCGTAGACGCATCTTCCATATATTTTTCGGCAATAATACGCGGTGGCACATTTTTATAGGGCCACTCTCTACCGTACCAATACCCGTTAGACTTAAGCCGGGCAGACAATTTTTTGATCGTTTGAGGCTTGTCCAATTTAGATTTATCCCGGCAAATCACAATACTGTGCGAGTCATGCGTGCATTTCAGCACAAACTGATGGGGCAACTTGTCAAAATCAATATCCTCGGCCTTATTCCATACCCCTAGCGTGGGGATAATATACTGCGCCCCAATTTTATCAGCCACCCATTGTTTAACGGCATATTTATCCACTAGCGTGGTATAGAGCGGATTTCTATCGTGAAGTTTGAGCCAGTTTAATTTTTCATTAAAGGTTTGCGGATGTTTGAGATTGGCAAATTTGTGAAAATGGTGAAAATATTGAAGTTGAATATAGAGTTCATCCGGCAAACAATGTGATAATTTGCGTAATACAGACATGCTTTCTCCTTGCATAGACTGCAGTAATAGCAAGAAGAAATGTCGCCCGATAACAGGGCAATCAGCGAAAGTCTATTTCTAATTAAATTATACTATTTTTCGTTATGCCAGCATAAGATACTTAGCGGGCCAACCATTTTTGTAAAGCTCTTTTTATCCGCAAAGCGGGTGTACGTCGTTTTAATATATCTTTAAGGGCCCGCTTGGAAATAGCATTTTGGGGACAGACTTTTTTACAGACTTGACAGCCGAAAACATTTCACCTGTGGCATTGGTTGAACTACTCAGGGCTGCTTCTTACCGTTTCTTTCTTTAGCTGTTTATTTTCAGCCATTCTCTTCAAAAAATACTTGAAAAAGTAGGTATTAAACATACACGCTACTTTATTGGTACCTAAAATGACGTTCATCATTTAGCCCCACGAAGCATTTTTCTAAATAAAGCATATGGAAGTGCTAGCCAAATCGGTCTTATGCCCAACAATTCCCGCACCAGTTTATTAAAGTTTTCCTTTTTATAACGCGCAAAAAACTCCGCCCGTTTGGGGTGAGCAATAGGCGAAGAAAGCAACGGAAAATTAACCTGGGCTACCCTATCAAAATTAATGGATTTGGTGGAAACAAATAACAATTTTAACAGGTTTTGTGCGTTGGACGTATTTATAGTAAGGACTGACATCCCTAGTTTTTTGTCTTGAGCAGTAATTATTTCGGGCCAGGAACCCCATAAATCTCCTATAGTGAAGTCAGCAATTCTTTTCCCTCTAAAAGCACAAGCAAAACAACTTGGACGACTGATTAACTCAGCTAAAAAAGATTTTAAAAATGTATTTTTATAAATATATTGAACTTTTTTTCTAAATGGAATCTTTTCAAAAAATCCTTCCGCAAATGTTCTTTTCATGCCATGTGCACACAAAACTCCATTGAAAAGCAAAAAACTTAAATAACTGGCCTTCCAAGCAAAATGTTTATCTCTAAAATTAATATTCTGTATTTTGCTTTTATTAAAATTCTGATCTAGGAAAATCCTCCATGCGCCTGGCGATGGAGTTCCATGACAAATCAGTTCAGCTGTTATCAATTTGTCATATTCCTTACCTAAATAGTTTCGCAAACCTGCTATTTGGCATGGCGTACCCGTAAAAAGCACCTTGCGACCGCTATCCAAAAATGCTTTGGCTTGCTGGTATGTGTTTCCAATGTTACTTTGAACATATTTAGAACGACGCAAGTTGTCTAAATCTTCTGTATTTTCAGCATACCCGTGTACTACGTTCCACTCTTTGTCAAAACCGGCGCCAAATACGACACCTCCCTCTTTCAAAATGACTTCTGCCAAGGCCGTAAACATTCCACCGGAAGAACTTTTCAGTTTAACTTCGGTATCCTTATGTTTAGCTGCATAGGTTTCCAATACGCAATAGGTTTGCGGTTTTTTTAGAATAGGGCATACTTTTTCACATAGCCCACAGTTGACACACACGGAAGTATCCACCTGTGGATACAAAAAGCCCTCTTCATCAGCCCGCATAGAAATAGCCTTTTTAGGACAGACATTGGCACATGCCGCACATCCACAACAATTTTGTTTATGGGTTATTGAAAGCATTTGAGTCTCCGTAAAACTAATTTATTGATACGACAATAAATTTGAGTCATATTCTTGGGGTTAAGCGCATAATTGGTCAATATTACCCAACAGCTAACTCCTGCCGTTGAGCAGACAGCATACAAAACCCATTGCCATATCGTACGGATTTGAAAAGGGTAATACCACCACACCAGCGCCACTAAACTAAAATTAACTATCACCAGTATCATATGGCGCAGAGAGCGGATATAACTTAGTTTAGTAACATGTTTTGGAATAAAGAAAAGCAAATCTATACAGCGGTATAGATGAGAGAGGATCAGCCCTCCTAAAATTCCATACAATCCCCAGAGCCACCCCCCCAGCGCGCCGCCAATCACTGCAATAACCGCTTGCATCGTAGTCTGCCAACGAGTTTGCCGGTACATTCCGGCTGAGATGACCAACATCCCTTGAGGGGTTTTTAAGTGATCAAACAATCCCCTGACAACAAACAAAAATCCTAACCATGGCAGCAGATAGTTCACATCGTTAATATTAGCAGTATATAGTTTGACGAACGGCAAAATCATCAACAAAGAAACACTGTAAACGATCGTAAGCAGTATGTAGTAACTTTGTTCAAATTGTTGCGTAGATTCCTTTAATATTTTGTGCTGTTTTCGAGCAATCACATCCCCAAACGAAGCCGCTAACCCTGAGATAAAAATACTTAAAATGCCCCCTATTCCGGATAAAACTAAATTATAAATACTATACACACTTACTTCCAGCAAAGAAGTAAGCATGGTAGCCAACATAACCGGTATGGCACTTTGAGCGCCACGCAAAAGTTGCAAATAAAGTACGCTCCACCGATCTTTGAGTGATTCTTTATCCGGCTCAACAGTGTAATCCACAAACGGGAAATGTTTTTTTGTGTAATAATATAAGAGCCACGAACGCACGAAGACAGAAAATACTACCGCTACTTCTACCGTCACAATGCTAAACCCCAGTTTCGCTAACCCCCAAACAATCAGTGTATTTAACCCCAAATAAACCACCTGTGCCGAAGAAATAATATAGCTTTTTTGGCTGGCGGTTAATAGCACACGGTATTTGGAAAGTGTAAAAAAATCAAATACTCCTTTCGCCCCCAGTGCAAAAACGACCAGAGAGATTTGCCAAGCAGTAAGATGAAGCGTTTTGGCGAATACAGGGTAAAGCACCGCCAACAAACAAACTAATGCTAAAAATATATACCCAGAGGTTAGATAAAACTTTCTGGCAGCAGATAAAATACCGTTGATAGCGGGTATATTCTTATCTGCCAACGGCTTATATAGAGCATAGATACTAGCCCCAGAAATACCCGCTTCCACCAACACAAAATAGGAAATAAACTGCGTGACCGAAACAACAAATCCGTTAATTTCCGAACCATAAACAGATAATATAACCCGCGGAATAATAAATGCCGTAACCATGCCAATGACTTGCTGAAACGCCATCATGGCCGAGTTATGAACAAATAATTCCGTCCGTCCTTTTAACATTCAGTCACTCCCCGCAAATAGGAAATTGATATAGCACGCTGCTCGTCTAACACTTTATTAACATGTTCCCAATCAATCGGCTCATCAAACAAACTAATTGGAGTTGAAGGAGTGTATAGACGATTTTGCAAACCGGTTATAGTTAGCAAATTATCCAAACGAGAGTTCAGATTTCCTCCCTCTGCACGCTGTACTACAAAGGGTTTATTCAAATTAATAGAGAACGCCAATCCGTGAAAAGAAGTAGTAACTACATACGACGCGTGCTCAAACAATCCCAACCATTCTTGCACGGTGGGTTTAACATAAGTGGCAGGTAGTTTTTTACCAAAACGCATAGAATGGGAAATATACAATAAAGAACAGCCTTTTTCGCGCGCAAACTGGGCGGCAAAACGCACTAAGGCAGGGTCTGTATACATTAAATATAGCAACACATACTTGGATTGTTTAGGAGCAACCGCCATAGTTTGCCACTGCTTTTTAGTTAACAAGAGAGTAGGATCTATGTGTACAGAAGGCTCTTGTGCAGATAATGCTTTTACAATTTTGGTGCCTTGTTTCTCTCGTACGGAAATGCGATTAAATCGCGCTAAATGTGTGGAAAGAAACTGCGTTTCACGATTAGATAAATTTTCTAGAGACAAGCCAAAACTAGCTGCATAAGAATAGTTTTTTGATTTGTCGCTACTAAAAGATAAGAAATAATTAGAGTCAAAATTGGTAATACGCGGGTTAAAAACTTGGTCACTTCCACAGAAAAACGCATCGTAGGAAACCGTATGCTTAGCAATAGTATTGGACGTAAGCGGTGGCGTATCCAACAAATATTGCTCACGAAAAGCTTTAAACTGGGTAGCAATGCGGGCCCTTAAAATAGGGAAGCAAAGCAGTTTAAACGGATATTTGATGAGTTCTTTCAGTCCTTTTTTAAGTACAGGTATGCCCTTATATTCCTTTTGCAGTTTAGGACAATAATAATTCAAAATATGAACCGTATGGCCCATATTAATTAAAACAGATTTTAGGGCATAAGCCTGCAACACGGCCCCGTAATTATTGGCATTATGAAAGGTTAAAATCCCGATTTTTTTCATGTAATCTCCCATTTATAGATGAAAACAGAATTCAAATGGCAATACTGGGTTCCAATTTGGTCTATAAACAAAAATAATACTCCGGTATGCAATAAAACAGACCAACAATATAATCACAACCAACCAACGACTCTTTTTAGGATAACAATGCACAAAAAACGGAACAGACAAAAAGTTAAAAGTAGAAAAATATATTACCAACCGTTCCATAACTGTACCGCGAATGGAGATAAATTGCAGACATGCGCTTATCACTGAGCACCACAGTAGAAATGAAACTGGCAAGCCGATTTTAGTTTTGTGCATTTCTTCTTTATAAAGGAATTTATAAGAGAATACACAAAATCCAGCAATAGATAGCTGTACAAAGGTTTTTATAACAGAAGCAACCTTGGTTTCTTCTCCTAATAGAATATTTCCCTGATAACGGGCATATCTCCCTGTCAAACTGATTATTTGATCTGCAATAGGTGCTAAGAGAATAAAACAAACCATCGTCGCTAGCATTATCCACCACAAATTTTTAAACTTAAATTTCAACGGATATATAAAATACAATCCAATTGCCAAAATAGCTGAAGTATGAAAAGTTGTCGCGATCAAACATGATATGGCAAAAAAAACAAATTGCCTTTTGACCACAAAAGGGAAAGATAGCAGAACGATAGCTAATGCCATGTATTGGCGTAAAATATTAAGTGTTGTTGCATAATCCAAAATTACAAACAATAATACCGGGAGCAATACGACAGGGCTATATTTCCTAATTGTCTGTAAAATGGCCCCCGTAATAACAAACGCGTTGGCAACAAGAATAGCTTGTGGATTAGAAGTAAACAAAGCTAAAAACTGTGTATATAACACATATCCACTTTCCATGTGAGATCCAGACCAATCTCTACCAGCAATAGCAGAAATAAACTCTCCTACGTAGTTGGGGGTATCTGCTCCAATATTCCACGCCCGAAAACCAGCAATAAATACTAGCTCAATAAAACACAACCATAAAAAAAGCCTCTTACCACTCTTGTTATTACCAGAAACAAGCAATAATCCTTGCAGAGTCACTAAGCCAATTAAGAAATAAAATTGCCACAAATATGCCATATTATTTTGTCACCTGTATATAAAAATTTTCTATTTTTTTGGCTAAAGTTGTAATTTCAAAACCTTTCTCGGCCGCTTCTTTATCACGTGAAACACGCTTGACACCTGCTTGTGCAAGTGTTACTTCGGCCCATTTTTCGGCAGATTCCTCCAAACTGATACGATGGCATAATTCGGGTGCGATTTCTATTTCCTGTGGTAAATTGGCCGAAAACACACATGGCAGGCCCGCTATTTGTGCCTCAGTAAGCACCATGCCCAACCCTTCAAACAATGAGGGAAACAAGAACACATCCATAGCCTGGTAATAATCCTGAGGATTGGGAACAAGGCCCACCATCACCACGACTGAACTAAGCCCTAAACTTTGAATTTTAGTTACAAGATCTCTTTTCAAAGATCCGTCCCCCACTATGAGCAGCCGAGCCGTTCGAGACCTCGTGTAAACTTCTGCAAAAACATCCACTAAAAAAAGCAGATTTTTCTCTTTTGAGAGACGTCCTACATATCCAATTACAAAATTATTTTCAAATTTTAATTGCTGGCGCACATTTTGACGCATTTTCTTATTAAAAACAAATTGAGGAGTATTGCGTGCATTAGGAACAAAACGAAAGCTCCTTTTTGCAACAATTTGCCTACCAAATAAGGATTTGCCTGCATCTACGGAACATGCAAAATGATAATCGGCCACCCAACGCAGAGGAGATTCCGCCAAATGATGTATTATCCCCCTCCATGACTTTTGCTTATTCGTCATCGCATGACTATGCGCAATAGTAATACGCCCATGCCACTTGGCAATTAGTAAATAAAGCGAAATATAGGCTTTCATATGGCCATGCACTATCTTATATTCGGGGTGTTTTGTGAAAAACCGGTTCCACCAGCTGATGTAGGCAAGGGGCCCTACTTTTTTAAATTGTGGTGCTTGATACACGCGGCTTCCTTTTCCTTTGACAAACGGAACGAACGAAGGCGCATAATCTTGATGAACTACAAAATCAATCTGCACACGGGAACGGTCCATATTTTCAAAAATGGACATAACCACACTTTGGATACCCCCGCGGCCCTCCAACAAGTCACTTACCACATATAAGACATGTATAGGTTCAATCATACTACTTCTCTTTATCCAATATCAGTTTGTCCCCAAATATATAGTTCCACTCATTAGGAGAAAATTCTCCAAATCCGCCGGCCGGATAAAACGTCATTTCGCCAAAATACATTTTTCCCTGAACTTCGTAAAAATCTACGCGCACAAAAGGTATGTCTTTCGCCAATATACCACAAACCTGCTTCATGTTCTCAAAGCAAATCGGTTTTTCTATCTTATAGGGATAATGTGGATAATGTGGATAGTGCGGACGGTGTAAACCTGTAAACTTTTGAAAATTCCACTCCATATCAAAAAAATCAATTTTTTCCCCCGTGCTCCTGTCCGAAATTACCTGACAATAAAGCGGAATGCCGTTAAAACAGAAGAACTTGTAATCTGTTAAGTCCGCATGTTGTCCATCGCTCATAAATGCTTCAGCAATAATACACGGCTTTACGTTTTTATACGGCCACTCGCGCCCATACCAATAGCCATTATTTTTCAGTGCACGGGATAGTTTAGCTATAGCGGCTTGTCTATCTAACTTAGACTTATCTTTGCAAATGACAAGCCCCCCGGAATCATGATTCACCTTCAGCACAAATTGGTCCGGCAGGGCATCAAAATCAATATCCTCGGCTTTTTCCCATACCGCGAGCGTAGGGATGATATATTGCTCGCCGATTTTATCCGCCACCCATTTTTTGACGGCATATTTATCCACCAGCGTGGTATAGAGCGGGTTATGGTCGTTAAGTTTCAGCCAGTTTAATTTTTCGTTAAACATCTGCGGATTTTTTAAATTCGCAAAACGATGAAAATGATAAAAATATTGCATTTGGATGTAAATTCTATCGGGTATTAAACGTAGCAGGGTGCGAAAGCGAGATGTCATAATTATTCCCCGTATTCTCCTTTAGATGATTTAAAATTTCTTTTAAGTTATGTGGCACAAATTTAGACTCATTGACAACCTGATTCCCTTTAATGTATTTGTTCGGCAAACGCAAGACACTTTTATAAGTAGGGTAATCCTGCGCGGTAAAACAAATTTTATGTTTAAAAGGCAGTGCTTCAAAACGGGTAATTAAATCAGGGGTACAGCAATCCATTTCAGCAAATTTTATCAACAAATTATGCCAATCTATACGTGTTTTGCGGCGGTTCCAAGTAGTCCGCGCTTTCTCATTAGTTTTGTAATGCAAAAAGTGGATTTCTATATCATCCCCCAAAACGCCTATTGGGTAAACACGGCCGGAACCATTTATTTTGGCATAATAAGGCGAATCTTTAACAGAAATGAAATGCAACTCTTTTTTCATATTATTCTCAAAGTCTTCCAACAGTTTAATAAAGCACGGTGCGGGTACAAAAAGTCCTATAAAAGGAGTACGGTAGGGCAAATTAAACCGTTGGTATATAAATCCGCCCCAACAATTATTGGATATAATCGTAAAATTGCGGTTAACGAGCCCCCGGCGACGCAGCGGAGACATGCATGTGGTAATAAACCGAAGTATTTCTTGTTTAATTCGGCTCAGAATCTTCTTCATTTATTTCCCCGTATAATTTCTTCATACATTTGATGACTTTGCTGGGCAATTTTATCCCAGTCATACTGCTCAGCCAAAGCGCGGGCATGAGCGCTTTTTTGTGCAAATTGCGCGCGTTCATTGAGCATTTTGGTAAGAGCGGCCGCAATACTATCCACCGTATTATCGGCCGTCCATCCGGCGTTATATTGGTCAATTTCTTGGCGCATATTTGTGCCCGTGGTAGCAATACACGGCAACCCATAGGCCAATGCCTCAATCAGCCCCATGGGGTGACCTTCAAAACGGGAGGTCATAATAAATGCGTCGGCCTGCTGCAAAACAGTTGCTTTTTCTTCACCAAACACCGCCCCTTTATATGAAATCAAATCATCCAGTTTTAAGTTGACAATACGTTCTTTAAGAGGAGCCAAAGAGTCATGCCGATCGGGACCGTAAATATCTAACGTAAAGTGTGCGCCTCGCAACAGGTTTTGAAGTTTTCCTATAGCCTCTACCAGCAAATCCAACCCTTTTTGATATTTTTCCAACCGTCCGATGTAAACAGCTTGTATTTTATCGGAGGAAAAAGTTTTGGCGTACATATTCTGCATAAAAATTCCGTTAGGCAGTACAAATGAATTTTTATTCCATTTTTCACCAGAATCTTGTTTTTCCTGATTAGTTAAATATTGTACTGCAGCCGCTTTACTCACTAAGCGTTTGTAATAAATCAAATTACCCAACCATTTTTTTAGTGGTTTTTTTTGTTGCCCCTGATGGGTAAGCTGACTGCGCGGAATGATAATGTATGGAATATGATTCTTTTGCACGTCACGGATTATACGACTAAATCGATGCGGATATATTTCCTCTATCACTACAATATCAGGATGATTAAATGGTGCGGGTAAATCTCCCAAACTCCCCGAAGGAATATCAATCGGGGTCAAAATCGGTAATCCTTGCTCCTTCCAACGCGCGGGTGTCTCTTTGTGTGTATTAAACCACAAGACATGGTCCTGTTTTGCCTGCGCGGCAACTTGCGCAGGGATGCTATTATTAGGCCCTTGCCATAAGTTACCGTCCAAATGAGAAATAAATAAAATATTTAACATACGTAATTATGATTAGCGCCTAGATACTTCTGACAAATCTATCCAATCCCCTATTTTCTTATCCCATTCTGCGGGATCAAATGGTACAAAACCCCCGTGATGGAAAAATGTCATCTCCCCAAAGAAAATTTGGCCATTAATTTCATAAAAATCCACCCTCACCTGCGGCAAACCCACCGACAGAACCCGTGCCAACTGCTTCATTTGTTCAAAATTGTGGGGGCGTTTAATTGTTTTAGTGGTATTTGGATGTCCGTGCCGAATGTCCAAATGATTAAAACCTGCATCATAGAAATCAAAAGTGGGCTCTGGCAGGTTTTGCCGGTCCAAGGCAATGAACAACATTTTTACTTCTCCGTTAAAGCAGAAAAACTTATAATCGCGCAATTCTGCGGTCTCTTGGTCCTCCATATATTTTTCTACGATAATGCGTGGAGGTACATTTTTATAAGGCCACTCGCGACCATTCCAGTAGAAATTATTTCGGAGAGCATAGGACAGTTGTTGTATAGCTTTTGTTTTGTTAAACTTCTCTTTGTCTTTGCATATAATCACACTACCGCTATCGTGTGTGGTTTTAAGTACAAATTGATTAGGCAATTTATTAAAATCAATATCTTCGGCTTTTTCCCATACCCCTATCGTAGGGATAACATACTGCTTGCCAATTTTATCCGACACCCATTTTTTGACAGCATATTTATCCACTAGCGTAGTATAAAGTGGGTTGCGGTCGTGGAGTTTAAGCCACTGGAGTTTTTCATTGAACGTCTCCGGATTTCTCAAATTAGCAAAATAATGAAAATGGGCAAAATATTTAATTTGAATAAATATCTCGTCCGGCACGCAACTTAGTAATCTGACAACGAAATTCTTTATCATCTTAGTGCTCTCTTATAAAAAGTTCCACGCACGCTGGTTGGCATTAATACCTGTACGCAAAAGCGCACCGCTAAATTAAATAAATGGCGTGGGTAAGAAATCAGCTTCAGTTCCCTCAGTTTAGAAGAAATGGTCCAACTACGTTTAAAATAACTCCAACCGCCGCGTCGCTTGTACAATGCATCATTTACACGAGCATCCACCAGGATATCTGGCAAGTTGGCCATTTTAAATCCTTTTGCCGCCATATGCGCCCACAAGAAATAATCCTGCATGAAAAAGTAGTTACCATAACTCCCAGCCATTAGTACGGCCGATTTCTTATACATAACTGCCATATGGTTGAAAGGAGAGCGACTTTTGAGATATTGTTTGATTTCCCCGTCCGTGGTAGGCACGGAGCGGATAGCAACGGGTTGTAAGGTGTCTCCGTCAATTTCTTGAATTTGCCCCCCCAGTACAGCCGTATCCGGGTGTGATGCAAAATAAGCCAATTGTTTTTCAAAGCGGTCCGGTAGGGAAATATCGTCTGCATCCATGCGGGCCACCAATTCATTAGAACACTGCTCAATGCCATAGGCCAGTGCGGGGCCTAATCCGCCGTTCTTTTCAAGCGGATAAAGTTTGACTTGGGGATATGTAGTAGAAAATTCGGTTAAAATGACTTGTAAATCGGCCGGGACGGGCCCATCTATTACTACCACCACTTCGTTAGGTTTAACGGTATTAGATAAAACGCTATCCAAGGCCTGACGCACCCAAGCGGGGCGGTCCTTGGCATAGACAGACATTAGTACGGAAAAAGGAGGAAACGTTTGCGCAATCATTTGTATTCAGCTGGGACCGTGCCGATGGCATAGTCGGGTTGACCGGTAAGCACGGTAACTTCGTGCCCACGGGAAACGAGATCCTGCACCAAAGAGGTAATATGAAAAGGATCCGGATAGGAATATTGAGCCGCAACTAAGATACGCATAAACAGGTTACAAAAGTCATGTTGTAATATGTATATATTTTACCATTTTATGAGTACCCTGTGGGAGAAATAAATTGAAGAAAAATAAGCAAAAAAGGTATAATAATAAAGATTTTAGAGGGTTTTAAATATGCTTACACAGAGATTCCACTGGTTGGTTACCGGTGGGGCCGGGTTTATTGGGTCTCATATTGCTAAAGAATTGGTCCGTCAGGGGCAAAAAGTAACCGTCTTGGATAACCTTTCCGGCGGAAAATTGGAAAATTTGGAACCTGTAAAGGATAAAATTACCTTTATTGAGGGAGATATTTGCGACTTTTCTGCCTTACTCAAGACCTGCATTGGTGTAGATTATGTGTTGCATTTAGCGGCACTTATATCAGTAGCCGAATCAATGGCCAAACCACAAGAAACGGCCAAAGTTAATGTACAAGGTACCGTAAACGTATTGGAAGCTGCCAAACAATGTGGCGTAAAGCGTGTGGTATTTTCATCTTCCGCTGCTGTATACGGCACACGCCCGGAGCTTCCCTATAAAGAAGACACCCCTATTGATTGCCAATCGCCTTACGCCTGGAGCAAGCAAGTCGGGGCGGAATTATGCCAACTCTATACCAAGGCCTACGGACTTGAAGCAATTGCATTGCGTTATTTTAACGTATTCGGCACAGGGCAAAACCCCAATTCCGCATATGCTGCGGTAATTGCCAAGTTTATGCAACTGGCCGCTGAAAATAAACCGCTGGGCATTGATTGGGACGGACTGCAAAGCCGCGATTTTATCAGTGTAAAAGACGTAGTACAGGCCAATTTGCTAGCCGCCACGAAAGGCGTGCCCGGTGAGATTTACAATGTGGCCAGTGGGCGCACCTATACACTGTTGGAATTGGCGGACATCATTGAAAAAGTATCCGGCCGCAAATTGGAGCGGGTGAGCCGCCCCAAACGCCCCGGAGATGTGCATGAATCATCCGCTGATATTAGTAAGATTGAGGCGTTGGGATATACCCCCACAGTTACATTAGAAGAGGGCTTGCGCGCCATGTGGGTAGCATCAATCGGGAAACACATTTAATGACGAAACGCATATTTTTACTGGCAGATACCCTCGTCTTTTTCCTCCTTACCTGGGGGATTCTATCCTTACGCCACGGCGGACTTAGTTGGCCTCAATTTAGAGACCAACTCTATGTGTATATTCTTATATTTCTACTTGCCACATTTGTGTTGTGGTTATTTTCCTTTTATGATGTACAATTACTACGCAAGCAAGTAATCGCTTACAAACGCTTAGTTATTGCGTGGTTCATTACACTTTTGGGTTCTGCTAGCGTCATTTATTTTATAACCGCTTGGCCTCAATTGCATCTACCCACTCCCCGACGTATTCTAATTGTTATTCTGTTTATTTATTTTGCGCATATTTACTTCTTTCGCAAAAATTATTTTAAGTTGGATTTTGCCAAACGCAACGTGCTTATCTTTGGAACCAGCCCTACCATTACCGAACTGGTAAAAGGTATGCGTGCCAGCCGCGGATACCGCATCAAAGCGTATGAAAACACACCGCAAGAAGAAAAAAAATATAACTTGAAAAATATTGATTTGGTTGTGATTGGTAGTAAATTATTCCGTGAAAATCCGCGTGCATGGGAGATAATTACTAAAAAATTTATTGCTAAAGGGGCGTGTGTAGATACCGATTTTAATGCCTATGAAAGAATTTTTCGACGTATCAGCCGTGAAAGCGTAGAAGATAGCATGTGGTTGCTACGCGGCATTGGAAACAGACGCGAAAACAGCATGTACAGCATGCTAAAACGCACGATGGATTTGGGAATGTCTTTATGTATGTTACCGATTTTGCTTCCCTTAGGATGTTTTATTTGGTTGTTGGTATGGTTCGTAGACAAGGGGAATCCCATTTTTAAGCAAAAAAGAGTGGGCTATTTTGGCAAGGAATTTACGATTTATAAATTCCGCACCATTACTTCCAAAACACAAGAAAGCGCACACGAAACCCTTACTAAAACAGGCCCGTTTTTACGTCGGTTTAGGTTAGATGAGCTCCCGCAAATTATCAATGTGTTGCGGGGGGACATCTCCCTAGTAGGTCCGCGCCCCTTGTGGGTTGGTGAATACACCATCTTAAACGAGCATATTCCGCATCACCATATCCGTAGCATTGCCAAGCCAGGCATTACCGGTTGGGCACAGCTTAATTTCAAAGCACCGCCCAACTATAAAACCCAAAACGGCAATATGCAACTTGTCGAACAATCCTCGTTTGACGGAGCTTTCACACGTTTTTCTTATGACGTGTGGTATATCAAAAATCACTCTATCATGCTGGACCTTGAAATTTTGGTAAAAACAGGCCTTCGCATGTTTATTAAAGATTCTCATGTGGCTTCGTAATTTAACAATAGTTTTATCTTTATTGATGTCGTTACCGATTTTTGCACGGGAATTTCCGCTATGCCTTTACAGTGTGAATAATCCGGACGATTTGAAAACGATAAAAAAGGCAGGCTTTTCGTGCATCCAATCGTATAAGCAAGAGCCCGAAACCTTGGCCGCGTTGGCCCAGGCGGCTAAAAAGCAAGGCTTAAAAGTTGTTTTTTATCCAAACCAAATTTTAGGGACTCCCTATGAGCAACAAGCGCAGAATTGGCCCCTACTAGCCTGGTATTTAGTAGATGAGCCCGACGTGCATAAATGGAGCCGCACCCGTGTGATACAGGCGCACCAAGCGGCCAAAGCGGCTTTTCCCCACCACGCTACCGCCCTCGTGATTGGGCAAGGCAAAACCGCGACGCCCTTTTATGATATTCCGGACGTTATGATGATGGATTGGTACCCGGTGCCGCACTTACCGCTCACTTCTTTTGGTGATAATGTGCGCTACACACAAGAAGGATTAACCCACGCAAATCGTACCGATCACCCTTTGTGGGGCGTAGTACAAATTTTTGATTGGAAAAACTTTAAGCAATACCGCCCGGATAATGACCGCATTGGCCGCTTCCCTACAGAGCAAGAAATCCGTTTTATGTCTTACGACGGAATTTTGAACGGAGCCACGGGCCTTTTCTATTTTACATTTAATCACTTGGGCAAACCGCTGCCGCAAAGCGCGCCCAAATATTGGGCTCGTGTTACCAAGGTGCTACGCGAACTAGCCAAGTTTAAGAAAATTATAGAGGGTGGTACCCTCACCGAAAACCCGGTAACAGTCGCTTTGCCTTTGAAAATGAAAACATGGCGGTATAAAAATCACCTGTATAGCGTATTACTAAACACGTCTAACGCGCCGCAACCGCTACCGGCCGCCCTAGCTGATAAATCTTTCAAAGCACTCTACGGACGCAAGAAGGAAGAAATGCTACCGCCTTATGAGGTATGGGTATTAAAACATTAACAAAACACACGAAAAACACCCCGAGTTTCTACCCGGGGTGTTTTTATAAGTATGTACAAAAAATTAGAACCGTACCGATAACGAGGCTTCGGCTCCTAAGCCATAATACGCGTAGTTGGCGGCCAAACTTAAGTCTAAATACGACGGCAACTTAAAGTTCATCCCTACCGTTGCGCGGGCCGTAGCCGCATATTCGCGCTTACCGGCCAAAGCGGTAGCCGCTACCGAATTTACGTGTAGCGTTGTGTAGTCCACTCCGCCCCCAATATAAGGCACAAAGTATTTGATTTTCATAGACAATACCAAACTGGCGTTGTAGTGAGAGGCCGAAAAGTCACGCGCACTGGCAGAGTGTGCCGCTACCACCAACATCGGTTGCAGTGAACCTAACATTTCATTAGGTTGGGTAATCCCCCAGCGTAGTCCGCCCCCGGCAATTGTCATCCCTTCATAACTGCTGGCGCGGATAAAACCGTCAATGCGAAACGGAAGCCCGATATCCGCCTGTAACCACGGATAAAACACCGTACCTACTTTATCACGATCGCCCAAGGCGGTATGGTTTTTTTCGTCGGCGGTTTCCCCATTGCCTTTGCTCATTTTGAAAATCATACTGGCGCGCGGGCCGATTTGAAAGCCTCCCCAGCCGAGCACACGTCCCGTAGTATACGTGCCGGAGCCAATTAAACCGCCCAAGTCTTTCGTAAAAGCACGGACGTTCTTTTCGGTTACATTGGCGCTAAAATCGTTCCAAATGTTATTGGCCCACGCGCCGCTGGCACATAACACACAAATCATACAAGCAAGATATATTTTTTTCATACTTATTTCCTTAATTTAATTAGTTAAAAATCAGTTCATCCCCTACCTGCACACGCCCTTGCAAGGTCCCCCCGCCCAGTTCTAACGTACGACGGGAGTGGCGATAAAATTTACTCATACGCCAAGGTTTTACCCGTTCCTGCACGGCCACGACACGGTTTTGTTTATCCAAAAATACCACATCTATTTCAAAACGCATAAAACACGTGTGAATTTGCGGGCAGGGGTCTAATAGCAACGCCTGTCCCCCGGGGATATTCCTACGAAACATGAGTCCCTTTAACCTAGCCCAAAAGGTATCAGCCTGTTCTACTTGCCGGGCTAATTCTGCCCCGGTACGTTTATGTAGGCACTTCATTTTAATTCCTTAATAGCCGCTATAATAGCCGCCTCTGTTTTTTGTTTAAGTGCTTGTTGTAAAAAGATCAAATGAGCCGGAGGTTTTACGCTATACGTATCTCCCCGACGAAACACTAAAAACGTTCCTTGCCAATCTTGGTTAAAAGCCAGGGTAGCAATCCACATATCGGGTTGCTCTTTGGCAGCGCGCACGTTCAAAACATCTACATTTACGTCTGACACCGTCTGCCGGCACGGGGGTTGGCAAGTTCTTACAAACTGATACGTATTTTGACTTAAAATACGCACATTATAAAACTTCTTACGCTCTACCGGGAGTAAAATTCTACCCTCCGTGCGCGTAATCCCCGTAATTTTCAAATAACTTCCGTAGGAAACATCCCACGCATGCAAAGTAGGCGTTAACAAGCACAGCCCCACTAACGCCCACTTTACACGTCGCATAAAACTAAGCGGCTACGCGTTCTACGTAGTTACCCGTGCGGGTATCTACCAATACGGTATCGCCTTCGTTAATAAAAAGCGGTACTTTAATAACTGCCCCCGTTTCCAAGGTGGCTTCTTTCGTGGTGTTGGCAACCGTATCGCCTTTTACACCGGGAACAGTGGAGGCAATTTTAAGCGGTACTTTAATGGGCAGCTCCACATTAAAAAGTTGGTCGTTAATATAAATACCGGTCGCGTCCATATTGTCTTTTAAGTATTTGGTCAAATCGCCCAATTTAGAGGTGGGCACTTCAATTTGATCATACGTTTCGGTATTCATAAAAGTGGCCATATCACCGGTGGTGTAGAGGTATTGGAACGGGCGTTTTTCTACTTCTACTTCAGTAAATTTATCTTCGGGGCGGTAGGCCGTTTCAATCATGGCGCCCGTGTTGATGTTGCGTAATTTTACGCGTACCACGGCGCGAGCTTGCGATTTGCGATGGTGTTGAAATTCAATAATTTCCACCAGTTGACCGTTTTCATCCTGAAAAATCAGTCCTTCGCGAAATTCGGTTGTGCTTAACATATTGTACCTCGTTTAACTAGGCGGAAATCCGCCCAAATTTACTTCGTTAATTTTTTGGAACCCGTTTTAGTGACTAAATAACTGTCCTCTAAGCGGATACCCCAGCGCCCGTCAAAATAAATCCCGGGCTCCACGGTAACTACAAAGTTCTCTTCCAGTATGTCCGGCGCACCCGCACGCAAAATAGGGCGGTCGTGCTCCTGTAGACCGATACCATGCCCGGTTGTGTGGAAAAATTCTTTTCCGTACCCGGCATTTTCAATCACTTGGCGGGAGGCTTTATCTATGTCCCCCGCGCTGACCCCCGCCCGCAAGGCTTTTACCCCTGCTTGGTGGGCGTCATCTACAATGTTCCAAATCTTTGTATAAGCAGCCGGGGCTTTGCCTCCGTGCCACCAACTGCGCGTCATATCCGACGTATACCCTTCATAAAAACAGCCAAAGTCCATCAAAACAGCCTCGCCCTTTTTGAGTTTACGCGTTTTAGAGGGCATATGGTGGGCATCCGCTGTATTTTCCCCGAAACACACAATGTTAAAGGGAATAGAGTTGGCCCCGCGTTTGATCATAGCCAAAGCCATCAAAATACGCACATCATCTTCAGTCATCCCCGTCTTAATTTGCGGTTTTACTTCGGCAAACGCCTCTGAGGCAATTTGACAGGCTTTTTTGAGATTTGTCAGTTCATCTGCGTATTTTTGCATACGCATATCCCCCACCAAACTGCAGGTGCGTACCAAGTTATGCTTTAGAAAGAGTTCCCCTGTTTCAAAGCCTACTTGGGCGGGGTCAAACGCCACTCTTTTCAACTTTTTCTGTTTAATTAAGTTTAGTGCGCCTTCTATCATGCTTCCGTACGGCACGTCAATGGTTTTAATAAATTTTTGGGTAGAAGCCATCTTGGCGACAATGAGTTTTTTAGTGACGCAATAGGCTTGCGCCGGCGTAATCAAAAACACGGCTTCTCCGTCAGAGAGTTCTACCCCTGATAAATAACGTTGTTCCAAGCGTGCGGTGGTAATATAGCCGCCTAAACCGGCTTGTTTTAAGGTGCGGCGCAACTGTTGCATGCGCTGGCTTGCTAATGATTTTGTCATACTATTTCTTCGTTATAATTTTGGCCCCGGTTTGGGTTACCACAATCAAATCTTCCAACCGTACCCCGTATTTGCCCGGCAGATAAATTCCGGGTTCTACACTGGTAATATTGCCTTCTTCCAATTTGTGGGTGCACGTAGGGTCATTACAAGGCTCCTCGTGAATATCCAACCCCACCCCGTGACCGGTGCGGTGTGTAAAATATTCGCCATACCCGGCCTTAGCAATTACGCCACGCGCAGCAGCGTCTACGGCTTGCCCCGTCACGCCGATTTTGGCCGTCTTAATACCGGTTTTACGGGCCGTATCTACAATTTTCCAGATTTTGGTATATTCGGCAGGTTCTTTTTTGCCGTGCCACCAACTGCGCGTCATATCCGAGCAATAATTGTTGTATACACACCCAAAATCCAACAAAATAGCCTCATTATCTTTTAGTTTGCGGGTACCCGTTTCATGATGCGGATTGGCGGTATTTTCGCCAAAGGCCACTATCGTAAAGAACGAAGTCGTCTTGGCCCCATGAATCCGCATAAAGCGTTCCATTTCGGCAGCTACTTCACATTCCTGCATCCCGGTTTTAATGCGCGGGCGGATATATTCATACGTCATATAGGCCAAGCGGTTAGAGGCACGCATCAGCTTAAGTTCCTGCGCATTTTTGGTTTCACGCAGTTTAGAGAAAATACTTCCCGTTTCCACAAACCCATTTTTGCGAAGCAAAGCCCCCGAAGGGTACATTTCTTTGGCGGCGTCAAACCCGACACGTTTAAGACCTAATTTTTTGACACAAGCAATCATGGCCGCCACACGGTTCTCGTCGTTTCCAAACACGTGGATATAGGGGGCATATTTAGCAAATGATTCCACATACAAGTTACGTGTAACAGCCTCTATCCCTTTGGCGTGAATCAAAAAAACAGCCTCGTCGGCATAAAAGAAAAACCCCGTTAAGTAGAGTTGGTCAATATTGTTTGTTACTAAAAGTCCGTCTAATTTTTGTGCGCGCATATACTGGCGTGCGGCCTTTAATTTGGCTTGAATATACTGATCTAATTTCATCTATTTTTCCTCTAGGTATATTTTACCACTTTTTTACGTCTCCCACAATACAAGCCCGCGCGCGTAGAGAAAAAATTGACGTTTGCCGGGAATAATTATATATAATACTAATATGAAAAATTTCATCCGCTTATTTGTGTGTTTTTGCTGTCTCACGGTGGCTATTCCATGCGCCGCTGATTTATTTACCTCTCAGGATGGCCGTTTTACGATGGACATGCCTGCCGGCTGGACTCCCGCGAAAGACCCCGCACAAAACAGTGTGCTTTCTCTGCAGAAAAAAGAAGCCCGCATTGATATTAAAACGGCCGACTGCACCACGGAAACCTGTCTGGACGAACACATCAACAAAGATTTAGCCGAAGTCAAAACCAAACAAATGACGGTGTTAAAAAACACGTACACGGATGAAGAAATTAAACGTATTGAATTTTCCACCGGCGAGCCTTTTTATTATATTCATTTTTACACCCCTAAAAGCGATTTTAGCGCCGGGTACTTTTTGCTAAACGGGCAGGGCTATTCCGCCTTAGCCAAAAACCTCACCTACGCCGAGGCTGATTTGGTTTTCGCCACGATTGCCCCCGTATTACAACAAACCCAAGTGCCGGTCCCCACCTCTACTGTGCAAGACGACGTGGGCGAAATTGACCTGCTGCACTCGTACGACACCCAAGCCATGCCCGATATTGAAATAGACGATTTACAGTCCTCTGTTTCCCCGGCCACGGTTCCGGTTACTACCAACGCCGACGCGAAACCCACCTCGTCGTTGGACCCGGTAAAGAAATTCCTTCGCAAATTCAAAATTCGTTGGCAGCAATTCCCCGTGCACACGCTTGTTTCCGCCAACATGCCCCCCTATATCCGTGAAATGGGGCACGTGTATGATGCTGTTATTTTGCTGTTGGGACTATTTTTTATCCTATGGTGTGCTGCCGGAATTGTCCGCTTCTTTGTGCGCCCTAAACGATTAGATTTAC
>Ga0256404_1000796_pt1 | contig 80872 bp, 72 predicted proteins | sample RumenRJG_01DNA_FD_185990 | JGI IMG/M metagenome (GOLD analysis project Ga0256404, IMG submission 185990) | Bovine rumen microbial communities from Lethbridge, Alberta, Canada - RJG_01 | ecosystem: Host-associated > Mammals > Digestive system > Stomach > Rumen | place: Canada: Alberta | collected...
TGACGATGTCGGCAAAGGTGGTGCCGATGCGCACCAGGCAGTTGTGCTGCGTGGGCAGCTTCTTGCCGGTAACGGTCAGTATGTTCTCGATGAGGGGTTTGTTCTTCTGGATGGCCTCGTAGACGGCGAAGGTGGTGCCGACGTTGGAGACCACGCAGCCCACGTCGATGGGCAGCTTGCCGCTGGGCACCTTGCGGCCGGTAACGGCGTTGATGAGCTGCTTCTCGGCGCCCTGCGGGTACTTCACCTTGAGGGGCTCGATAACGATGCCCTCGAACTGGCGCGCCATCTCCTGCATGCGGGCGATGGCCTGGGGCTTGTTGCTCTCGATGCCGACGTAGGCGTTGGGGACGCCCAGGGCCTTGCGCAGGATGCTGATGCCGATGCAGATCTCCTCGGCATGCTCCATCATGACGCGGTAGTCGGAGGTGAGGTAGGGCTCGCATTCGGCGGCGTTGATGATGAGGTACTCGGCTTTCTTGCCTTCGGGCACGCTGTACTTGATGTGGGCGGGGAAGGTGGCGCCGCCGAGGCCGACGATGCCCATCTCCTTGAGCTTGGCCACCACGGCGGCGGGCTCAAGCGTGCACTCGCGCTTGATGTCGGGCGTGCGGTCGATGGTCTCCATCCACTCGTCGCCCTCGACGGTGATGTGGACGGCGGGCTTGAGGAGGCCGAAAGCGTCCTTGACGGGTTCCACCTTGGCCACCGTGCCGCTGACGGGCGAGTGGACATTGGCGCACATGAAGGCCTGGGCCTCGCCGATAAGCTGGCCCACCTTCACCTTGTCGCCCTTCTGGACGATGGGGGTGGCGGGGGCACCGAGGTGCTGGTTCATCAGGACCACCATCTGGGCACCTACCGGTATCACCTGTATGGCGGCATCGTTCGATATCTTGTTTTCTTCGGGGTGGACACCACCCATTTTGAAAGTCTTCATTCTAGCAATGTTGATAGGTTGATACGTTGATCTGTTGCTACGGTTATGCCTTGGCAGGCTCGGCCTGGGGGACAGCCACCGGCTCGGCCTTCGGCACTTCCACCTTCGGGGCCTCTGCCTCGGGTGCCGGCTTGGGCTCGGCCTTCTTGGCCGGCGTGGGGAAATTGACGTCGCGGATGGCCTTGGTGGGGCACTCGGGGACGCACTTGCGGCAGGCGATGCACTTGGTGTGGTCGATATAGGAGAGGCTGTCGGCCACGGTGATGGCGCTGACGGGGCACACCTTCTCGCACTTGGAGCAGCCGATGCAGGCATTGTCGCAGGTCTTGCGGGCGGCGGCGCCTTTCTCCTTGTTGACGCAGCTGACGTAGACGCGGCGGTTGTTGCGGCCCTTGTTGCGGAGCTCGATGATGCGACGGGGGCAAGCCTTGACACAGGCACCGCAGGCGGTGCACTTGGCCTCGTCCACCTCGGGGGTGGAGGTCTGGGGGTTCATGTGGATGGCGTCGAACTGGCAGGCGGCCACACAGTCGCCACAGCCGAGGCAACCGAAGGAGCAGCCGCTCTCGCCGACAAAGACGGTGGCAGCGAAGGCGCAGGAGGTGAGGCCGTCATAGTTGGCGCGGCGCTTCTCGCCGCAGTTGGCCGGGTTGCAACGCACCACAGCCACCTGGGGTTCACCCTGCTCGACGGCGCAGCCGAGGAGTTCGGCAATGCGGGCAGCCACCGGCTCGCCGCCAGGGGCGCAGCGCAGGCCGTCCATATTGCCCTGGGCAACGCAAGCCTCGGCAAAAGCACGGCAGCCGGCCTTGCCACAGCCGCCGCAGTTGGCGCCGGGCAGCGCGTCGGCCACCTCGTCAATCAGGGGGTCTTCCACCACCTTGAATTTCTGGGCCACAAAATAGAGCACCACGGCAAAGAAGGCACCGATGGCACCCAATACCAATACCGCAATCAAGATTTGTTGAGTCATGTTATTTTTGTATGTTTTAAGATTTCAAACTCGGTTTTTTTAACATTAATAAGCGGATGCAAAGATACATACAATATATAATATACACAAACTTTTTTTTGAACAATCAACCCACACAACTGTTTTACAAATACTTACAACCGTTCTCCCGAAATCCAAAATCAGAAAAACCGAATTATTTTTTTGTCAATTGGGAAAATAGTTGTAATTTTGTGCCGTGAAATTTTAACACAAAACCATCATGAACAAAGTAGTTGTTGGATTCGATTTTTCATCCGGATCGGCCTATGCCGTCGACCTGGCCATTGACATTGCCAACCGCTGGCAAAGCGACATCCGTCTGGTATACGTGAAGGAAAAGAACGAGGACGAGAAGCCCATCCGCGAGGAGATAGAGCGCCGCAACGCCGGCGTGGCGCACCTCCTGAAGGGCATCAAGCTGGAATACGTGCTGCGCCAGGGCAACCCGGCCGAGCAGCTGGCCAAGCAGGCCGAAGAGGACGAGGCCAGCCTCGTCGTAGTCGGCACCCACGGCATGAGCGGCATGAAGAAAGGCATCCTGGGACGCAACACCTACAAGACCGTCGAGCTCTCGCCCGCCCCGGTGCTGCTCCTGCGCGAAGACTTCAACTTCAACAAACAGCTGGAAACCATCGTCGTACCCATCGACAGCAGCGACAACACCCGCCAGAAGGCCGGCCAGGCGGCCACCTTCGCCAAGACCTTCGGCGCCACCATCCACCTCCTCGGCCTCTACACATCGACCGCCAAGGATGTGCGCGCCATCGTCAACAAGTACATCAACATGGTGCAGCGCCACTTCGACAAGACCGGCGTGCAGTACCAGACCAAGTTCATCGAGGTGGGCAAGAATGTCAGCCTCGACACCATCGACTACGCCAACTCCGTCAACGCCGACATGATTGCCATCATGACCGAGCAGGAGAGCTCCCTCTCGAACCTCATCATGGGCAACTACGCGCAGCAGATGCTCACCAACTCCAAAATCCCCGTCCTCACCGTGCGCCCGCGCCGCGTGCTGGCCGACACGGTAACCTACTGAACCCCCAAACCCGAAACCGACAATTGAAACACATACAGAAAATCAGACTGGCCCTCGGACTGGCCGCGGCGCTGATTGCCAGCGGCCTCGAAGCCCAGGCACAGACCGGCCGCGTGCGCGTTGTGGGCGACGTGGCGGTGAACCAGATGGTGGAGAAGCACATCGAGCTCAACTCGCGCGCCAAAACCATCCCCGGCTACCGCGTGCAGATAGCCTCCTTCTCCGGCACCAGCTCGAAAGCCAACGCCTTCAACCTGCGCGAACGCTTCATGGCCGACCACCCGTCTGTCCAGGCTTACATCATCTACGACGAGCCCAACTTCAAGGTCAAGGTGGGCGACTTCCGCTCGCGCCTCGAAGCCTACGCCTTCCTCCAGGAAATCAAGGAGACCTACAAAGGCTACATCATCAAGGACAATATCTTCCCCGAGCCGCCGCAGCAAATCGAATTCGCCCCGGACGACGAGGAGTCTGCCGTCGAATAAAGCCGCTCGCCCATGCGAGGTTCAATCCATTGTATTTAATTTTAGAAAACATATAATAATTAGAACGGAAAATGAAAAAAACCTTATTAAGCATTGCAACTATGGCAGTTATCGCTACCGGTTGTCAGAACAAGACCAAGCTCACCTCGGGTGTCGACCTCGAGAATTTCGACACCACGGTGCGTCTTGAAGACGACTTCTACCAGTACGCCTGCGGCGGCTGGATGGCCAAGAACCCCCTCGATGCCGAGCACTCGCGCTTCGGCTCGTTCGACGTGCTGAGCGAGAAGGCGCTGAAGGACGTCAACGACCTCATCGACTCCGTCAAGACAGCCCAGAACGAAAGCGGCAGCCTGGCCGACAAGATCGCCACCCTCTACAACATCGGCATGGACAGCGCACGCCTGCAGGAGCAAGGCGCCGAGCCCCTGAAGCCCTTCCTCGAGGAAATCATCGCCATGAAGACGCGCGACGACGTGTGGGCCCAGATGCTCCGCATGCACCGCCGCGGCAACCACGTGCTCTTCGGCGTCTTCGGCGAGGCCGACAAGGATGACGCCAAGATGAACATCGCCTGGGCATGGCAGGGCGGCCTCGGCCTCGGCGACCGCGACCGCTACGTTACCGACGAAGGCAAGAACGCCCAGTTCCGCCAGAGCTACGTCGAGCTGATGACCAAAATGTTCTCCATGTCGGGCTACGACCAGATGAGCGGCACCAAAGCCGACAAGCTGGCCCACCTCGTGATGGCCCTCGAGACCCGCCTCGCCCGCGCCATGAACACCAAACTCGAAAACCGAGACCCCCACGCCACCTTCAACCGCTACACCGTCGACGAAGCCGCCCAGTTCACCGCCAACATCGACTGGCAGGGCTACTTCAAGGCCATGAACATCCTCGACGGCATGAAGAGCTTCAACATCGGCCAGCCCAAATACTTCGCCGAGGTTGACCGCGTGCTCAAAGACACCGACATCGAAATGTTCAAAGCCTACTTCGCCTGGCACGAGATTGTCAGCGCCGCTCCCTACCTGAGCGACGACTTCGTCGAGGCCAGCTTCGCCTTCTACGGCCGCGAGATGGGTGGCCGCCAGGTCAACCGCCCCCGCTGGAAACGCGTAACCTCCACCGTCGAAGGCGCCATGGGCGAGGCCCTCGGCAAACTCTACGTCGAGAAACACTTCCCCGCCGAAGCCAAAACCCGCATGGAGACCCTCGTGCAGAACCTCATCACCGCCCTCGGACAGCGCATCGACGCCGCCACCTGGATGACCGACAGCACCAAGGCCAACGCCCACAAGAAACTCGGCACCATCTACGTCAAAATCGGCTACCCCAACAAGTGGCGCGACTATAGCGGCCTCGACATCAAGAACGACAGCTACTACGCCAACATCGTGCGCAGCAACGAGTTCGACATGGCCTACAACTTCTCCAAAGTCAACAAACCCGTCGACAAGGACGAGTGGCTCATGACCCCCCAGACCGTCAACGCCTACTACAACCCCACCACCAACGAAATCTGCTTCCCCGCCGCCATCCTCCAGCCCCCCTTCTTCAACATGCATGCCGACGAGGCCGCCAACTACGGCGCCATCGGCGTGGTCATCGGCCACGAGCTGACCCACGGCTTCGACGACCAGGGCCGCAAATACGACCACGAAGGCAACATGAACGACTGGTGGACCGAAGAGGACGCCCGCAACTTCGACAACAACAAGCAGGTCCTCATCGACGCCTTCAACGCCGTCCAGGTGCTCGAAGACGGCGGCAACGGCCAGCCCCTCTACGCCAACGGACAGCTCACCCTCGGCGAGAACATCGCCGACAACGGCGGCCTGCACGTCAGCTACCTCGCCATGCAGAACGCCATCGCCAAGAACCAGGTCAACAAAGACAAGATGGACGGCTTCACCCCCGAGCAGCGCTTCTTCCTCGCCTACGCCTTCGTCTGGGCCGGCAACATCAACGAGGACGGCATCCGCAACCTCACCCAGAACGACGTCCACTCCCTCGGCCGCAACCGCGTCAACATCACCCTCCCCCACATCACCGAGTTCATCGACGCCTTCGGCATCAAGGAAGGCGACGCCATGTGGCTCGCCCCCGAAAAACGCGCCATACTCTGGTAGCCCTTTTCAGAAATTCCTGATTACCTAAAATTAAAATCAGGGCCGCGCCGATGGCGCGGCCCCTTTTTTAATGCATCCCCACCCCGCAGCCATCCCCTTGGAGATGCCGAAGAGAGGAAGAAGAGGGTGCCTCTTACAGGCTAGGAACCAGCCAGTTGCAAACCTGCCATCCGGGCACTTTCCGGCACTTTTTTCCAAAAAATTGTGCAGTTTTGTTACACGCTGGTTCTCAGCGTTATGCAAAAAAATTCACATGGCATGTAGTTTTCTTGCAACATTTTGCGTTATTAGTGTGTGAAAGTTCAGGAACCATTCGAAGCGACGCTCACGCGTTACCGCGGCCTGCTCTTCACCGTCTGCCGCCGCTACAGCAGCCGCGGCACACCGGTAGAAGACCTGCTGCAGGAGGTCTCCATCGCCCTCTGGCAACGGCGCGAGAAGTTGGAGAGCATCACCCTCGCCCCGCAACAGGCGGCCTGGGTGTGGCGGGTGGCACGGAGCACCTGCATCGACATCCTGCGACGCTCGCCCGAATACGCCTCGCTCGACGAAAACTACGACGCCGTCGACGACCGCAACCCCGAACTCGACGCACTGCACGAACAGATAGCCCTACTCACCGAACCCGACCGCACCATCGCCAACCTCCACCTCCAGGGCTACAACTACGAAGAGATAGGCCAGCAAGTGGGCCTCACCGCCAACAACATCAGCGTCAAACTGGTACGCATCAAAGAAAAATTAAGAAAACAATGGAACGCACTATGATACCGAACGACAATTTCGACACCCTCTGGCAGCAGGCCGAGGCCCACGCCTTCGCCCAGCGCCTCACACGCGAGTACCCCGCCTGGCGCCGCCGTCAGCAGCAGCGCCGCCGCGTGGCCGTGGCCGTCTTCGCCATGGGGCTTGTCGTCGCCGCGGCAGTGCCCCTGCTGCGACCCTCCTCCCCTATCGGCTACGACCGTGTCTACGCCAACGGCAACACCTTCAGCGACGCCCAGTGGGCCGACCTGGCCACCGCCATGCTCACCGAAAACGCCTGACGACTATGAAACGCATCTTGCTCATACTCACCCTACTCCTGCCCCTGGCGGCAGCGGCACAGAGCCCGCTCTACCAGCGCTACGCCCAGCGCACCGACCTGGCCGTGGCCGAGGTCAGCGGCCTGCGCCTCAACGACTCGGTCAAGGTCGACGTGGTCATGCTTGTCGCCAACGACGACCAAGCCTGGCAGCGCCTCAAGCAGGAGCTCGACATCCGCACCTCCGAGGGCGTAACCTCGTGGGTCGCCTCGGTCCAAGACCCCTCGCGCCGCACCTCATGGAACGGCCGACCCGTATGCAAGGCCATCGCCTCGCACGCGCGCCGCACCGTGGCACTCTACATCCTCACCTCCGAACAGCAGTACGACGCCCTGCTCGACTACCAGATGACCCACACACAAAACAAAAATCTCTAGCCCCGACGCGCAATAAATCGGTCGCCATGCCGTTACAAAGGCATGACAACCAACACCCCCACCATTCACGACCTCGTCGTCTGGCTCGACGACACCTTCCGCCCCGAGCTGCAAGAGGACTACGACAACGCAGGCTTCCTCCTCGGCGACAGCCAACAGCCCTACCGCGGCGCCCTCGTCGCCCTCGACCTCACCCCTTCCGTAGTCGATGAAGCCATCGCGCTGGGACTCAACCTAATCGTTACCCACCACCCCTTCATTTTCTCCGGCCTGCGCCGCATCACCGACGGCAACGAGACCGGCCGCATGGTGCTTGCCCTCGCGCAGCACCGTATCGCCGTCTACGCCGCCCACACCAACCTCGACAACCTGCCCTGGGGCGTCAACGGCGCCCTGGCCGAACGGCTCAATCTGCACGACTGCCGCATCCTCAGTCCCCTCGGTGCCGACACCGGCGCCGGCATGGTAGGCATGCTGCCCGAGCCCATGCTCGCCGAGGAATTCCTGCAGAAAGTCAAAGAGATACTGGGCATCCCCACCCTCCGCACCTCCCCGCTCACCACTCCCCATACCCCACTCCTCATTCAGAAAGTCGCCCTCTGCGGCGGCAGTGGCTCGCACTTCATCCCCGACGCCATCGCCGCCGGCGCCGACCTCTACCTCACCGCCGACCTCAAATACCACGACTTCCAGCGCGCCGAGGGGCGCATCATCCTCGTCGACGCGGGCCACTACGAGACCGAACAGTTTGCCAAAGAAATAATTTCTCGCCGCATATCAGAAAAATTTAGTAACTTTGCATGCCGAATTTCCTCATGCCAGGAAAGCATCGTGCGTTATATATAGTTGAAATCTAATAATATATAATATAAATATGGCAAAGAAAGTCAGCACCAAAAAAGCCGAAACCCAGGCCGAAGCCCCCGTCATCCTACGTCCCGATGTCGACCTCGCCATCGAAAAACGCCTCGTGGCACTCTACACCCTGCAGAGCGTCGACAGCGAAATCGACAAGATTCAGATTATCCGTGGCGAACTGCCCCAGGCCGTGCAGGACCTCGAGGACGAAATCGCCGGCCTCAACACCCGCATCGAGAACATCACCACCGAAATCAAAGAGACCGAAGCCGCCAACAAGACCCGCCTGACCGAGGTGGCCGACCACGAGGAGATGATCAAGAAGTACCAGAAGCAGCAGGAGAACGTGCGCAACAACCGCGAGTTCGAGTCGCTGGCCAAGGAGATTGAATTCCAGAACCTCGAGATACAGCTCTGCGAGCGCAAGAACAAAGAGGGCGCCGCCAAGGTCAAGGAGCTCAAGTCCAACATCGAGGCCGCCAAGACCCTTGTGGAGAACCGCACCAAGGACCTCGACGCCAAGCGCGAGGAGCTGACTTCCATCATCGCCGAGACCGAGAAGGACGAAGCCCGCCTGCTGGCCAAGTCGAAGGAGCAGGAGCAGTACATCGACGAGCGCTACCTCACCGGCTACAAGCGCATCCGCAACGCCGCCCGCAACGGCCTGGCCGTCGTTACCATCGACCGCGACGCCTGCGGTGGCTGCTTCAGCGCCATCCCCCCCCAGCGCCAGATGGAAATCAAGATGCACAAGAAAGTCATCGTATGCGAGAACTGCGGCCGCATCCTCGTCGACGACGACATAGCCGCCAAAGCCAAAGCGCAGTTGGAGAAATAAAAGTTTAAAGTTTAGGGTTTAAGGTTTACAGGCGTGCCCCCTCCCCTTAAACCCTAAACATTAAACCTTAAACCTTACACCTTAAACCCTAAACCCTAAACCTTACACCCCAAAATATGACACACACTTTCAACCCCGAAGAGAGACTCACCCTGGATCAGATCCAGGCTATCATAGACAACAAGGCCACCCTCGCCCTCGGCGAGGAGGCCAAGCGCCGCATCGAGAAATGCCGCGCCTACCTCAACCACAAGATGGAGAGCCAGAAAGAGCCCATCTACGGCGTAACCACCGGCTTCGGCTCGCTCTGCAACATCAGCATCTCCAAGGAGCAGCTCTCGCAGCTGCAGAAGAACCTGGTGATGAGCCACGCCTGCGGCGTGGGCGACGAGGTGCCCGCCGAGGTGGTCCGCCTCATGCTCCTGCTCAAGGCGCAGAACTTCACCTTCGGCTACAGCGGCGCCCAGCTGCAGACCGTGCAGCGCCTCATCGACTGCTACAACGACGACATCCTGCCCGTGGTCTACCAGCAGGGCTCGCTCGGTGCCAGCGGCGACCTCTGCCCCCTGGCCAACCTGATGCTGCCCGCCATCCTCGGCATGGGCGAGGTGTACTGGAAAGGCCGCCGCTGCGACGTCAGCGAAGTCTACGCCGCCAAAGGCTGGCAGCCCATCGAGCTGCAGAGCAAAGAGGGCCTGGCCCTCCTCAACGGCACCCAGTTCATGAGCAGCTACGCCGTGTGGAGCCTGCTCAAGGCCCGCCGCCTCAGCCGCCAGGCCGACATGGTGCTCGCCCTCAGCCTCGACGCCTTCGACGGCCGCATCGAGCCCTTCTACGAGAGCCTCCACATGGTGCGCCCCCACCGCGGCCAGCTCGAGACCGCCCAGGCCGTGCGCGACCTGCTCGAAGGCAGCCAGCTCATCCAGCGCCACAAGGAGCACGTGCAGGACCCCTACTCCTTCCGCTGCGCCCCGCAGGTGCACGGCGCCGCCAAGGACACGCTTCGCTACGTCGAGAGCGTCGTCGAGACCGAAATCAACTCCACCACCGACAACCCCATCGTGCTGCCCGACGACGACATGGTCATCTCCGGCGGCCACTTCCACGGCGAGCCGTTGGCTATGGTGCTCGACTTCCTGGCCATCGCCGTGGCCGAGCTGGGTGCCATCAGCGAACGCCGCACCTACCAGCTCATCGACGCCAAGCGCGGCCTCCCCTCCTTCCTCGTCGCCAAGCCCGGCCTCAACAGCGGCTTCATGATTCCGCAGTACACCGCCGCCAGCATCGTCAGCCAGAGCAAGCAGCTCTGCACCCCCTGCAGCGTCGACAGCATCACCAGCAGCCAGAACCAGGAAGACCTCGTCTCCATGGGCGGCAACGCAGCCACCAAGTGCTACCGCGTGTGCGAGAACACCGAGCGCGTGCTGGCCATCGAGCTCTTCAACGCCGCCCAGGCGCTCGACTTCCGCCACCAGCAGGGCCTCACGTCCAGCCCCGCCATCGAGCAGATGGTGGCCGACTACCGCAAGGAGGTCAACTTCGTCGACATCGACGAAATCATGTTCCGCCACATCCACGCCTCCGTCCGCTTCCTGCAGACCATGGCGCTGTAATACTCACAAATTGAAAAAGGGAGGGGTTTTGTGCACAAAACCCCTCCCTTTGAATTGAAGGCAAACAAAAAAATCACTGTTTGCATGTATAGAAACAACCTTTGGGACACTTGTCAGAATGTTTGATTATCGGTTGTCCTCCACCAGATTGGCAGTCCATCGCCATATTTTCAAATTTTTCTCGGCAATCTTTTGCTCCTGTGTCGTCATTGTTAGAACTAGAGCAGGAATTAGCAGCCGATGATGCGGCAACCCCGACAAGAAAAGGGCCAACCACATATTTCAGAACAGCGCGAACAATAGGGCCCACCGGGACTTTTGTATTTATATCCAAAAGGTTCATAACATTCCCCATTTCGAAATACGGGCTTTCTACAGAGTAAAAGCCGGCCTCCATCCCGTCAACATTCATTTTGAACGATAAAGTCGACCCATCTTGTACAATTTCCTCCATCCTATAGACATCCCTCCCTAGGTGGATTTCAATTGCGTCATCCGACACTTTCTTCAACTCCATCGGCGTGTCGTCAGAATAATACCTGTAGCCTTCAATGTGGACTTCTGCCGAATCATACTCCCAATATAACACGGGGCTGTCTTTATGTCCACGAACACGATTCACTATGCCGCTGTATTCACATTTGACATCGAAATCAGGATCAACATCCTTGTACTCCTCAATGAAGGCTTCGAATTCGCTTTCAACCTGATCCACCTCAGCCATTAGAGTTTCCCTACGGATAGCATCTGATTCTTGAGAGCACGCTGTTGCCAGGAACAATGTCGCCGCCACAAAGAGAAATTTTGTTTTTTTATTCATTTTGTTTGTTGTTGTTAATCTTGCAACCTCCCTGGTCAATTTAGTCCATATCACTTTACGGAGGGGGCTGCTAAGCCGCAAAGCAATAGTTCTTCGCGCGAATACGAATGCAAAAATACAACAAATAATTCATTCTCCAAAAAAAAAATTTTACATTTCAAAAATTTTTATAGGGGGGGGGGGGGCTGTAAATCAATGAGTTATCGTATGAAAAATTTTTCTCGTCCACTGACCTACTGCCCGTTTTTTCCCCGTTTTCCACGAAATATTTCTCCATTTCGTCCTCCATCTGGGGCTCGGCAGCCTCGGTGCCGTAGGCGATATAGGCCGAGTTCGAGGCGCGGCCCTCCCGGTCCACCGTGAAGCCCCACATCCTGGTATTCAACTCGTTCCAGCCGTCGGGCAGCTGCATCTGCAGCCGTCCGCTGCGCCGCTCGGCGGGGGCGGAAAGGAGACCCTCCTTGCTTTCTGTATTATATATATAAATGTACACGCGATCGCAGCCCTTGGCGCGGCTCATACCGCTATTCTTCTCGAAATCAACGCGCAGGATGCCGCTGTCGCTGATTTCGGCGGCCGCAAACCGCACGGGTGCGGCGGAGCCTTCGGATATGCGAATGTGCTCATACTCCGTAGGGACGCAGCGTGCTGCGTCCGCAATCGCCCCGCGGACGGGAGTGTCGGCAGCCGCTTTGCGGTCCGGAATGCCGGCTGGCGCTTTGCTGTCCGGAATATTGGCTGGCGCTTTGCGGACGCGGCACGCCGCGTCCCTACATTTCAGCTCCCCCTCTAAGCTAGAGGGGGTGCCCGAAGGGCGGGGGCGTGTGGCCTTGGAGCCATACTCTCCTCCGTCCTGCAACACACTCCTCCGCCCTTCGGGCACCTCCCCTAACTTAGGGGAGGAGTTCGGTTGCAGACTTTTCTGCTCCCCCTCTAAGCTAGGGGAGGAGTTAGATTGCAGACATTTCAGCTCCCCCTCTAAGCTAGGGGAGGAGTTCGGTTGCAGACATTTCAGCTCCCCCTCTAAGCTAGAGGGGGTGGCGCCGCCGCAGGCGGCGACGAGGGCGTGTGTACGGCCGAAGCAGTGCTTGTTCATCTTCACGAAGGCGTTGCCCTCGGTCATCTGGTCGCGGGCGGCGCGCTCGCGGAGACCCAACAGCAACGCCTGCCGCGCCGTGGCCGCGAAGCGCACCATCGACACAAACCACTCGCGCTCAAGTCGCTGGCTCTCCGTGTTCGGATAGTTTATCTCCTTGCGGTAGGCACGCACCACCTGCCGTCCGCGCCAAAGGTAGCCCACCACCGTGCCCACCTTCCCCGAGAAGGCCCCGAGGATGCCTTGATGTAATTTTGCCATATCTATGTGTTTTAATGTTTTACGACACTCCTGACAACCGGGACAACATTGTGAAAGCGCAACATGCGCCATCCACCCTGCCGGCGAGTGCATGTTGCACTCGCTGGCAGTTGTCGCTGTTGTCGTCAGAAAAATACTGTCGTCAAAAATAGTTGCTATATATAATATAACGCAGAAATTATGGCACCTTTGATTTTTAACTAAAATTTAACACTTCAGCCACTCCCCTAGCATTGCCGAAGGGAGGAAGAAGAGGGTGCCTATAAAGGGCAGTCTGACAGGCAGTTGTGTACCTGCAGAAAGCTAGCGGTTGAGGGTGTGTTTGAGGATTTTTTCGTAGCCGTTGAAGGTGCGGCGCGTGCCGTCGGGGAAGTGGAAGGTTACGGAGCTGACACGCATGTAGCGGATGCGTCCCTTCTGGTCCCAGAAGAGTTCGTCGAAGGTGTACTGCGCTGGTGCTCCGGGCTGCACCGGCCCCATGCAGCGCACGCTGCGCACGCTGCGGCGGAACTCGTCCTGCTGCACCTGGCCGCGCTCGTTGACGGGCGTTACACTGATTTCTATCTTGCTGATTACCTTGGGGAAACAGTTGTAGAAGTTGAACTCGAGGCCGAACATATAGTCGCTCCGCGCGGCCTTGACGCTCATGAGGAATATCTGGTCGCGGTTCATGCGATCCTTGGTGGACTGCACCTGGGCGCGTAGGTTTTCCTCGGCCAGGGCCAGCGAGTCGCGCCGGATGGCGGTGGCGATGCTGTCGGTGAGGCGCGCCTGCCGCAGGGCCACGCGGTTGAGCGAGTCAAGTTCCTGCTGCAGTGCCTGTTGGCGTGCGCGCTCGTTGGCCTGCATTTCGCGCTGGTTGCGCTCGTAGGCTTCCATTCCGGCATCGGTGGTGAAGGCGCCCTCCTCGGCCAGCCGCTGTACGGATTCGAGCGTAAGCTGCTGTGTACCACGGCGGTTGGTGCGCACGTTGAACACCACGGGGCTGTCGGCCGAGGGCTGGTAGCGGTAGGCTATCCAGTGGATGGGGCTGTAGGTGCCGTAGCGGTGGTCGGCGGTGTCGACGGCCAGGCGGCCGCCGTTGGAGATGCTGACGTAGGTCCACCGTTGCAGTTGCGCGAGGCGTTCGCGCCAGTAGCGGTCCGACACCAGGTAGGGCAGCAGCGGCTCGGCCTGCTGCCACCGCAGCATGAAGTCGCAGCTGTCGTTCTGGAAGCGCACCGTGGGGCGGTTCTTCCTGGGGTAATCCACCGTGAGGCGGTAGCGGCAGCCGCTGCGCACCTCGGCCTTCGCCCACTTGGCCGTCAGCTGCGCCAGACTGTCGGGCAGCGGCATCAGGTAGGCATCGTCCAGATGCATCTCCTGCACCGCGGCGTAATTCCAGGGCTGCTGCGCCGACAAAGCGCTGAAAACCGATATGATAGCGATGGTCAAACAGTAGCGTTTCATAGTTCCTGTGGTTTTAATGGGCCTGCAACCAGTTGTCGCCCACGTCGACGCCCACCTCGATGTCGAGTCCGTCGAGGGGCAGCGCCTGCTTCATCTCGCGCACCACCAGCTCGCGCACCACCGCCTCTTCGGGGCGGTAGAGGTCGAACACCAGCTCGTCGTGTACCTGCAATATCATGCGGGTGCGCAGATTCTGCTCGCGCAATGCCTTGTGTATGCGCACCATGGCCAGCTTGATCATGTCGGCCGAGGTGCCCTGTATGGGCATGTTGACGGCGTTGCGCTCGGCGAAGGCGCGTGCCGCCGCGTTGCGGCTGTTGATGTCGGGCAGGTAGCGCCGGCGGCCGAGTAGGGTCTGTGCGTAGCCGCACTCGCGCGCCGTGGCTATGCTTTGGTCAATGAAGCGGCGTATGTCGGGGTACTGTGTGAAATACTCCTCGATGAGCGCCGCGGCCTCCTTGCGGGCGATGCCCAGCTGCTCGCTCAGGCCGAAGGCCGAGATGCCGTAGACGATACCGAAGTTGACGCTCTTGGCGTTGCGGCGCTGGTCCTTGGAGACCTCGTCGATGGGCAGGTGGTATATCTTGGCAGCCGTGGCGGCATGGATGTCGTGGCCGCTGTTGAACGCCTCGAGCATGTGGCAATCCTTGGCCAGTGCGGCGATGATGCGCAGCTCGATCTGCGAGTAGTCGGCCGCCAGCAGCAGGTGGTCGCTGTCGCGTGCCACGAAGGCCCGCCTGATTTCGCGGCCGCGCTCGGTGCGGATGGGTATATTCTGAAGGTTGGGGTTGGAGGAGGAGAGGCGGCCGGTGGCCGTAACTGTCTGGTTGTAGACCGTGTGCAGGCGGCCCGTGGCGGGGTTGATCAGCTTCGGAAACGAATCCAAGTAGGTGCCCACCAGCTTGGTCAGCGAGCGGTACTCCAGGATGAGAGGTATGACCGGGTGCGCCGTGGCCAGCTTGGCCAGCACCTCCTCGGCCGTGCTGTACTGTCTGGTGGCCGTGCGGGGCGGCTTGTCCGTTACCTTCAGCCGCTCGTACAGCACCTCGCCCAGCTGCTTGGGTGAGGCAATATTGAACTGCATGCCGGCCAGGTCGTATATCTGCTGCTCGATACGTAGGCGCTCCTCGGTCAGTTGGTGCGAGTAGGCTTGCAGGGCATCCACGTCGATGCGCACACCCTCGCGCTCCATGTCTATCAGCACATCCACCAGCGGCAGCTCCACATCGGTGTAGAGGTGGGTCATCTGTGCCGCCGTGAGGCGCGCCAGCATCAGGGGATAGAGCTGCCACAGCGCCGCACATTGCGCCGCCGCACCCTGGGGTTCGTAGCCCAGAAGCGACGAGCAAACGAACTCCATCGTGTGCCGCATCTCGGCATCCAGCAGGTAGTGCGCCAGCTGTGCGTCGAACACCTCGCCGCGCAGCTCGATACCGAGCTCGGCAAGTATGTACTTCAATCCCTTGAGGTCGAAGCCGTGCTTGGTGCTGCCGGCATCCTCAAGCACGGCTTTCAAAAGGGGGATGTCCAGGTCGGCCACCTTGGCACCCCAGACATTGTCGGCGTTGCTCGCCAGCACCACCTGCGGCCCCATCACCACAATAGCCACGTCCTTGCCCTGCAACTGTTTCAGCACCTCGGCCGTCAAGGCGGCGTGCTGCACCTGTGGCGCGTCGCTCGCCGAGGGTGCCAGGTCGAACAGTGTCGGCGTGGCGCTCTCCTTCTTGCTCCACTGCACTGCCTGCTCGGGCTGCGCCATGGAGAGGTCGGTGAACACCTTGCGGGCAAACTGACGGAACTCCAGGTGGTCGGTCAGCTCCTTCAGCTGGTCATAGTCGGGAGCCTGCAACCGCAAAGCCTCCTCGTCGAAGGCGATGGGCGCATCGAGGCTGATGGTGGCCAGCTGCTTTGAGAAGAGGGCCTGGTCTGCATACTGCTGCACCAGGCCGCGGAGTTTTTCGTTCTTTATCTCCCCGGGGCGTTGCACCATTTCCTCTATCGAGCCGAACTGCTGGATGAGCTTCTTGGCGGTCTTCTCCCCTACCCCGGGGATGCCGGGGATATTGTCGGAAGAGTCGCCCCAGAGGCCCAGCAGGTCGATTACCTGCCGGCAGTCCTGCACGTCGAATTTTTCCTGCACCTCGGGTATGCCCATCAAGGTATCGGGCTTGCCCATGCGGCCGAAACGGTACATCTTCACATGGGGGGTTACCAGCTGTGCGAAGTCCTTGTCAGGCGTTACCATCACCACCTCGTCGAACCCCGCCTGCTCGGCGGCATGGCTCAATGTGCCGATGACGTCGTCGGCCTCATAGCCTTCGCAGGTAAGTATGGGGATGCGGAACGCCTCAATCATCTTCTTCACCCAGGGCAGCCCCAGCTGTATCTCCTCCGGCATAGCGTCCCGGTTAGCCTTGTAGGCTTCGTACATCTCATGCCGGAAGGTGGGTGCCTGGAGATCGAAGGCCACACCTGCATGGGTGGGCTTGAGCGACCGAAGGAGGTCGTAGAGCGTGGTGGTGAAACCCAGGATGCAAGAGGTGTTGAGCCCCTTGGAATTCACTCTGGGATTGCGGTTGAGGGCGTAGTAGGCGCGATAGACGGCAGCCATGCCGTCGATGAGCATCAGCTTCTTCATTTCAGGGGATTGGCAGTCAACTCGTCGTATTCCTGTCGGTTACGGATGATGTTACAGGCCAGGTACACTGCCGAGCGGAAAGACTGCTCGCTGGCCTTGTCCTTGCCGGCGATGTCGTAACCCGTGCCGTGGGCAGGGCTGGTGCGCACGTATGGCAGGCCGGCGGTGTAGTTGACACCCTCGGTGAAGGACATGAGTTTGAAGGGGATGAGCCCCTGGTCGTGGTATAGAGCCAGCACTCCGTCGAACTTATTGAACTCGGAGCTGCCGAAGAAACCGTCGGAGGGGAAGGGTCCGTATGCGAGGATGCCCTTGGACTGGGCCTCGTCGATGACGGGCTTGATTACCTTCATGTCGAAATCGCCTATGACACCGTTGTCGCCGGCGTGGGGGTCGAGGGCGAGAACGGCAATCTTTGGGATGGTGATGCCGAAGTCGCGCTTGAGGCTTTCGTTCATCAGGCGTATCTTTTCGGAGAGGAGCTCGGGGGTAAGTGCCGATGGGACATCCTTGAGTGCCAGATGGTTGGTAACGATACCTATACGGATACGGTCGCAGACCATGAACATAAGGCTCTCGCCACCGAACTGGTGGGAGAGGTATTCGGTGTGGCCGGGGAAGTCGAAGTCGGCGGCCTGTATGTTGCGTTTGTTGATGGGCGCGGTAACCAGCGCATCGACAAGGCCCGCCTTGAGGTCGGCACAGGCGCGGTTGAGGCTCTCGCGCGCCAGCTGGCCGGCCACCTCGGTGCTCTTGCCGAGGTCGATTTTCACCTCGTCGGGCACCAGGTTGAGTACGTTGAACTTGCCGCCACCGGCTTCGCCGGCCTCGCGGATGCCGTGGAAGGTCATCTCCTGCGGCATCGAGGTGAGGAGCTTTTTGTGGTAGGAGGCCACCTTGGTGGAACCGTAGAGCACCGGGGTGCAGAGGTCGAACATGCGGCTGTCGCCGAAGGTCTTGAGGATTACTTCGTAGCCCACGCCGTTGATGTCGCCGTGCGTGATGGCTAGCTTTATCTTTTTGTCTTCTTTCATTCTATCGTGTTGTTAATCTTTGTATTGCATTTGGAGAAAGGCATAGAGGAGGCGCACACCGTAGGCCGAGGCGCCGGTGCGGTAGGGCGGCTGGGGCTTGGAGAAGTAGGCCACGCCGGCAATGTCGAGGTGGATATAGGGCACCTCGCCAGCGAAGTGGGCCAGGAACTTGCCAGCCGTGATGGTGCCAGCCTGGGGCGTGGTGCCACAGTTGCGGAGGTCGGCGAAATCGCTCTTGAGCAACTCGTCGTACTCCTTCCACATCGGGAACTCCACCAGGCGCTCGTAGACCTGCTGCCCGACGAGTTTCAAGAGGGTCAGCTCGTTGTCGGCACCCTGCTGCATGGCGGCGATGCCGAAAGTGGAGATGGCGCGGACGGCGGCGCCGGTGAGGGTGGCGGCGTCCACGATGAGGCGCGGGTTGTAGTTCTTGGCGGCATAGGCGATGGCGTCGGCCAGGATGAGGCGGCCTTCGGCGTCGGTGTTGACCACCTCGACCGTGGTGCCGTCGTACATCGTCAGGATATCGTCGGCGGCATAGGCGTTGAAGCCGGGGCGGTTGTCGGTGAGTGGGAGGAGTGCGACGAGGTGGACCGGCAGGCGGTTGTCGGCGGCGGCGAAGAGGACCGAGGCCATGGTGGCGGCGCCAGCCATGTCGGACTTCATCTCGCACATGTAGTCGTCGGGCTTGATGTTGAGGCCGCCGGTGTCGTACATGATACCCTTGCCGACGAGGCAGATGGGTTGGCTAGTCTTACTAGTCTTGCTAGTCTTGCTAGTTTTACTAGACATTCCATTGTATTCCAGGACCACGAAGCGGGGCTCGTCCACACTTCCGCGGTTGACGGCCAGCAGGCCGCCCATACGGAGGCTCTCAATCTGGCGCTTGTCCATGACGGTGCACTTGACACCCTCGAGGTCGGCGGCAATGGACTGCAACTCGTCGGCGAAACGCTCGGCGTTGAGGTCCTGCACCGGCAGGTTGACCCACTCGCGGCACCAGTACATACGGTTCCAGAGGCGCACCGAGGCATCGAGCTCCTCCTGGCGCATAAATGCCGAGTCAATCACCACATGCTGAAGATGATACACATCCTTCGAAAGGTAGCGGTCGAAGCGGTAGTCGGCCAAAGTCAGGCCCTCCACCAGCGCCATCACCTCCTCGGGCAGGGTGCCCTCGCCGCTGACGGCCAGGGTGCCGACACGCTCCTGCTCGAGCAACGGCAGCAGCTTGGCGGCCATGCGGCGCAGCTCCTCCTGCACTTCGGGGGCGGGGCGCTCGCTGTCGAACGACAGCAGGTGCAGCCTGTAGGGCAGGCGGTCGAAGGAGAGGATGAAGTTCTTGTCGCGCTCGCGGCGCTGATTCACGGCGGCGAGCTCTTTCTTACTGAGCGGCAGGTTGCGCTCGGAACCCTCGTCGCCATAGAGGAAAAGCAGTTCGCCTTCGTACTGGCGCGGGGATATGGTTTGGAGTTCGTAGGTCATTGTTTAAGATTTTTTCACATTTAACGGCGAGAGCATATATATATTGTACGCGTGCGAATATTTTTTTGCTGCGTGGTGGACGGGGAACGGGGCGAAAAAAAGCGGTGAATTTTTTGAAAAAAAACCGAAAATGAGGCCAAAATCGCCCGAACACAACCTGGTGATTGTCAGGGAATAAGAGGCACCCTCTTCTTCCCCTCTTCTTACCCTCTTTTTCCACACTAGGGGAAGGGGAAACGTAGAGGTAGAGCTCCGATATGGGGTGATTTTTTTTGCCACATGGAATAAAGTTTGTATTTTTGCAGCCGAAAACTAGAAGCAAATAATCGGATATGAAGAGATTTTTATTTTTTACGCTTACAGTACTGCTGCTGCACTCCTGCACTGAACTAAAGGAAGTGACAAAAACCACAAGAAAAGCAAAATACTACATTTCATTGAACAAGGTGGAGCTGCCATCCAATTCGAAAGAGCAGTTTTCAGAAAAAATACAAAAACAACGCTCTTCCGAGGGAGTGTACAAATACTCTTTTGCAGATGAGAAAATTAGTATTTACTGGTCAATCCTCAATGATGAATTCGCCTTCACTATACACAATAAAACAAACCATGCGCTGAAAATAAATTGGGACAATGTTGTCTTCATTAAACCCGACAGAACAATATCAAAAATGGTTCACTCGGGGACCAAATACAGTAGAATAAATGAAGGGCAAGTTCCCACAACCATTCCAAGGGGAACATATTTGGAGGATGTACTGGTGCCTGCGGAAAACATTACCTATATGGCCGGCAACTGGATAACACTACCTTTATTACCCAACACCTTTGATTCAGACCATGAATTGCAAAAAGCCAAGGAACTTGAATCCTCTGAGTTAAGCATCTTCCTACCCATTGAAATCGAGAACGTGCCGAATGAATATACCTTCCATTTTAAAATCGACAAGGTTGAAACCCAGACTAAAACCGATACACGATACACCCGACAACCAACTGTAAACTCCAATTATATTGCATGGGGTGCTGTTGGAGGGGTGGTTTTAGCCATCGTTGCCTATTACGTGTATCTTAAGATACACTAAGAGAGGGCATGGGGATTTGTTTTGAGAACTGTTGGATAGTCTGGATTTTGACTTTGGGCCAGTCTATTTGCTCCAGGATTTTAAAGTGGCTGTCGTTGGTGACGATGTATTCTGCATCGGACGCCACGGCGCAGTCGACAAACTTGTTGTCGTCGACATCGTTCTCTATTAGGCCGAAATGGATGTAAGTGTCTTGAAAACGTGTGGTATGCAACCGAGCGATGGCCTCAACGACGTTGTGCGCTATGTCTTTGGTTGTCTTTTGAGATAAAATCTCCTCGTATTCAATCAAGATTTCTGTATTGACACATAAGGAGATGTCGCCCGAGAGTATGCCTTGCCAGATATTGTGGTAGGGGCTGCGTGTCGGGAGCACCTGTAGCAGGCAGTTGGTGTCAAGTACGATTGGCCGCATAGCGATAGGGAGTGCGCATGTGTTCTGCGCCCCACTGATTGATGGTGTCTTCATTGATGGTACCATTGTCCCACAAGGCATCAATGGCTTGCTGGGCTTTTGCGGCAAAGAAATGCGCAACCATGTCCTTGAACTCGTTGAGGTCGGCTTCGGAATTGATACACTTGAGGGCACTGAACAATTCCATTTGTGCTATTTGAGAGTATGACATAGTACTTTCGTTTGTAGGGGGTAACGTCTAATGTTAAAAAATATTGTGTGTGCAGGCTACGAATGGGTGATGAGGATGATGATTTTGTGGGGGGCGAGGGCGTCGAGCATGGCCTGGAAGTGCTGGCGGGCGGTGTGGTCGAGCCAGGCGGTGGGTTCGTCGAAGAGGAGTATGGGGGCGTCGGAGGCGACGGCGCGGGCTATGGCCAGGCGCTGCCACTGGCCCATGGAGAGCTCGCTGCCACCGTCGAAGAGGCGGCCCAGCTGGGTGTCGAGCCCTTGGGGTAGGCGGTCGACGAAATCTAATAAATTTGAATTTTGAATTTTGAATTTTGAATTTTGAATTTCAAATTCGGGATTTTGGGTGTCGGCGGGGACGATGTTTTCGCGGGCGGTGAGGTTGTATCGGACGAAGTCCTGGAAGAGGACGCCGAGGTGGGAGCGGAGGTCGTCGAGGGCGAACTGGCGGAGGTCGGTGCCGTCGACGAGCACCTGCCCCTGGTTGGGGTCGTAGAGGCGCAGGAGGAGTTTTACCAAAGTGCTCTTGCCGAAGCCGTTGCGGCCGTCGATGCGGGTGATTTCGCCCCGTCGGGCGGTGAGGGTAAAATGCTCGAGCACATTGCGCTGCATGTCGGGGTAGCGGAAGGTGATGTCGCGGAACTCCACCTGCTGCACGCTCCCGGGGAAGGGTACGGGGCGGGCGGGCGAGAGGATGGAGGGCTGCAGGTCGAGGAACTCGAAGAGGTTGCCCACGAAGAGACGGTTGTCGTAGAGGCCGGCCACGCCGCCCACGAGCGACGATAGGTAGCCCTGGCCGCGACGGAAAGCCTCGAAGAGCATGACGAAGGTGCCGACGGTGATGGCGGCGGCGAGGGTCTGCTGCAGCAACAGCCAGACGATGGCGAACATGGCGGCGGCCTCGATGAGGCCACAGGCGATGTCGAGCGCACCCAGGCGGCGCGAGATGGCCAGCAGGCGGCCTACCAGATGCTTGCGCGCATCCACGAAACGCATGCGGAAGAGCGGCGCCAGGCGCAGCGAGCGGAGTTCCTTGGCGAAGTCGCGGCCAGTGAGCAGGGCGCCGTAGTAGGAGGTGCGGCGGTAGAGCTGGGTGTTGTCGCGGCGGAAGCGGTAGATGCTGCGCGCCTTGTAGAGCCGCACGCCGAATCCCGGCAACACGGCCGCAATCATCACCACGATGACCCACCACGAGGCGGAGACCAGCATGGCCACCACACCGGCGATGGAGAGCAGCGAGCCGCCGAGGGCCATGAAGTTGGAAAGCACCTGCAGCGGGCGGAAGGTGGCCTCCTGCTGGGCACGGTGGAAGGTGTCGTGGTAGGCGGGGGTGTCGTAGTACTGCATGTCGAGCCGCGCCGACTGGTGCTGGAGCAGGTCGCTGACGTGGTCGATGAGGCGCTGCCCGAGGATGTCGTTGTTGATGCCGCTGAGCGCGTGGACTATGCGGTTGAGCAGGAAGACGAGACACATGACGACGAGGAGTCCCATTGTCTGGAGACCAAAGCCACCGTGACCGGCGACGGTGGCAGCGGTGACCGAATCGATGAGCAGCTTGAGGATGTAGAGGTTGACCAGCGGCAGCAGGCTCTCGATCGTTACGTAGAAGACACGCAGCCAGAAGGAGCGCGGACTGCAACGCCGGACCATCATGAGGGCACGCCAGAGGTTTTTCATTTCAGTTATATTTAGCGTATTATAATCCTTCGCACCACCTCGGCGCCAAGCTGGTCGTTGATGCGCTGGCGGAGGCTTTCGCGGCGGTTGAACATTTCGTGGCGCAGGGCAGCCGAGGAGAGGCGTAGCGTAAGGGTGCCCTTGGTGTAGTTGACCGAAGGGGTGAGGCGCGAGATGAGGTCGCCCGCCAGCTGGCGGTAGATGCGCTCCACACGGGCCTCGTCGGCCACCTCGCCGTATTCGAGTCGGCGCAGGGCGCGCTGAAGGAAGTGGTCTATGGTGTAGTCGGGCTGCATTTCAGTGGTCAGTGGTTAGTGGTCAGTGATACATGTCCTTGGGCGACGTGGAAGAGGCGGTGCTCGAGGTGGGGGAGGTCGTTGAAGAGTGCCTGGACGCGGCCGGGCTGGGTGTCGGTGAGGAGGACCTGGCCGAAGCGGTCGCTGCCGACGAGGGCGATGAGCTGCCGTATGCGGTCCATGTCCAGCTTGTCGAAGATGTCGTCGAGCAGCAGGATGGGCTTGGTGCCCGAATGGTTGAGCAGATACTGGAACTGCGCGAGCTTCAGCGCCAGGGCGAAGCTCTTCTGCTGCCCCTGCGAGCCGAAGCGCTTGACGGGCATATCCTCGGCCAGCGAGAGGAGGAAGTCGTCCTTGTGCGGCCCGACGGTGGTGTGCTGGGCGTAGCGGTCGGCCTGGTGGGCGGCCTCCAGCTGCTGCATCAGCGGACGGTCGTCGCGCTGGTAGGCGATGGCGCCTGGCTCGGCGCTGCCAGCAATCCAGTGGTAGTATTCCTCGAAGAGGGGCTGGAAGTCAGCGATAAACGCCTCGCGACCGGCATAGATGGCCTTGCCATGCAGCTCGAGCTGGGCATCCCAGAGGGAGACCATGGCGGGGTCCCACTGGCGGTCGTCCCACATCTGCTTCAGCAGGCGGTTGCGATGGTCGAGGGCCTTGTTGTAGGCGATGAGATGGTTGAGGTAGTCGTGGTCGACTTGCGAAATGACGCTGTCGGCGAAACGGCGGCGGAGCTCGCTGCCGCCAGTGATGAGTTGCTGGTCGTTGGGCGAGACCATCACCAGCGGCACCTTGCCGATGTGTTCGGCCAGGGTCTTGTATTGCTTCTTGTTCCAACGCATCTGCTTGGACTGTCCCTGGCGGAAGACGCAGCTCACCACATCGGCCCCGTAGTGGCCATGGATGGCGAAGAACTCGGCTCCGAGGCGCACATTCTGGCTGTCGACAGGATTGAAATAGCTTTTGCAGAACGAGAGGTAGTGAACGGCATCGAGGAGGTTGGTTTTGCCGGCGCCGTTGTTGCCGACGAAGCAGTTCACATTGCCGCAAAGCTCCACGTCGGCCTCGGCGTAGTTCTTGAAGTTGGTGAGTATCAGTCGGTCGAGTATCATGCGGAATAGCGTTGTTTGATGGTGTCGGCCACGGCCTCCATAAGCCAGCGGGGGGTGGAGGTGGCGCCGCTGATGCCGACGGAGCGCACGCCGACGAACCAGTCGGCCTGCAGGTCGGCAGGCGAGGCGATGAGGTGGGTGTCGGGTTGCACCTTGCGGCAGTATTCGTAGAGGTAGCGGCCGTTGCTGCTGTTGGTGCCGGCCACAAAGAGCAGCACGTCGACACTGCGTGCGAAGCCCTCGAGCTCGTGGGCGCGGTTGGCCACGCGGTTGCATACGGTGTCGTAGGCCACGAAGTCGGCCCCCGCGGGCAGGTGTGACTCGATGTTGCCGATGAGCTGGCGATATTCCTCGCGGCTCTTGGTGGTCTGGGAATAGAGGCGGATGGGGCGCGCAAAATCGATGGCGCCAATATCTTCCGGGTGGCTGACGATGATAGCCGTGCCGTCGGTCTGGCCAGTGAGGCCCACCACCTCGGCATGGCCGGGCTTGCCGAAGATGACGATTTGGCCGCCACGAGGGCTCATCTCGTCGTAGCCCTTGCGGATGCGCTGCTGGAGGGCGAGGACGATAGGGCAGGTGGCGTCGACAAGGCGTATGCCCAGTTCCGAGGCTATGCGGTAGGTCTCGGGGGGCTCGCCGTGGGCGCGGATAAGCACCTTGCTGCCGGCGAGGGAGGGGAGCATGGCATGGTCGATGACGCGCAACCCTTCGCGCTTGAGACGCTCCACCTCGGCGCTGTTGTGGACGATGTCGCCCAAGCAGTAGAGGCTGCCCTCCTGCGCGAGCACCTCCTCGGCGGCGCCGATGGCTTTGACCACGCCGAAGCAGTAGCCGGCCTGTTCGTCAATCAGTATCTCCATCGGCGTCAACTCATACATTGGTTTTCCTTGCGGGCCTGCTCGAGCACCTCCTGGTACTCTTCGGGCGAGAGGTCGCCGGAGAAGTAGTAGACGGGGTCCACCTTGCGGTCGCCGATGGAGACTTCGTAGTGGAGGTGGGAGCCCGACGACATGCCGGAACTGCCGACGGTGCCTATCTGCTCGCCACGCTTCACACGCTGCCCCGCCCTGACGGTGGCCTTCTGCATGTGGGCGTAGAGGGTGTGGTAGCCGAAGCCGTGGTCGAGGATGATGACGATGCCGTAGCCGGTGTAGCCCTGGGGGTTGTAGGATGCCACGCGGACGACGGCGTCGCCGGTGGCGTAGACGGGGGTGCCAGGATGGGCGGCGAGGTCGATGCCGGAGTGCAGGCGATGGCTCTTGAGGATGGGGTGGAAGCGGTTGCCAAAGCCGCTGACCACCTGGCAGAGACTTTTCTCCACCGGCATGATGGCGGGGATGGAGGCCAGGCGCTGGTTTTTGCTGAGTGCCATGTCGTAGACCTCGTCGAGCGACTTGGACTGCACATAGAGGCGCTTGTCCAAACGGTCCACCCGCTGGGTGGTGCTCTTGAGCAGGGCGTCGCCGTCGAACGAGGCATAGCGTTCCACGCCGCCGATGCCGCTATAGCGCACGGAGCTGGGGATGGGGTCGCTCTCGAAGATGGCGCGGTAGAGGGCGTCGTCGCGCTCCTCCAGATTGGCCAGCACCTTCTCGGCGCGCTCCACACGCTCGTTGAGGCTGGCGGTGTGGCGCTTGTAGAGGTCCAATTCGCGGCGCAGCAGGCGTTCGCCCGGCGACTGCATGAACTGCAGTCCAATAATAACCAGCGCCACACCGAGCACCACGCCAAACAAGACATTGAAACCGATGCCGCGCACACGTTCGCGCAGCGACACCATCACCTTCTCATACCGGAGGGTGTGGGGATTGAGGCGATAGGTGTGGCGCGGCTTCTTCACAACGGAGGGGCTAGAGGGTGGCTTTCAGGCGGTCGACACACTCCACGAAGTGGGCGATGGGGCGCACATGGTTGAAATAGAACGTGAGGTCGAGCGCGGGAACCTTGATCATGCTGGCGGCGTCGCCCAAACGCGTGGATAGCACCTCGACAGGCTCCTCGATGGAAAGCTCCTGGAAGACAATGGTGAGGTCCTTGAGGGGGACAACCTCGAAGTCGGTCGAGCTGTGGGCCACAATGAGCGAGTCGGGCAGGAGGAAAAAGAGTGTGCCCTTCGAGTCGCGAATCAAAGGAAGGTAGAGCTCGGAATGGATGTAGTCGAACACGCCGAGGTCGAAATAGACCTGGGCGAAGCGTCCACGGATTTTTTCGTTGTAATGCCACACGCGTCGGCAGGCGGCCACGCGAGTGAAGGCCTCCACCGTTGCCTCATAGGCGGCCAGGGTGTCGGGGGAGCAGAGGTCGCGCACGTGCATCACCACATCGTCCATGTCCTTCATCAGCTGGTTGATTTTCGACTTGTAGTGGCTCATCACCGAGACGAGGAACTTGTTGCTCTTGTGGCCCATCTTGTCTTTGATGCCACGGATGATGCGCTGGATGCGTTCCTCGGTGCGTGCCACGGAGAGGGCATTCTGGTAGTGCTCGAGGATGCGGCGCTTGGCTGGGTCTGAGCATTGGGCCATAGCCTTTTCCACCGCCTGCATCTCGCGGCTGAAGTCGGGTTCCTTGCCGAGCAACAGGCGCCAGTATCTGGGCTTCTGCTTGGCCAGGCGCTTGCGGATGTTCTGGTGGTAGGAGTGGCTTTCGCTTTCGCGCTCAATAAAACCGGTGCCTGGGGCAAACTCCATGATGTAGCGGCGCCCGTTGTAGCGCTGCTCGCCCGAGTCGCGCACACCGAAGTCGCTATAGTGGAAGTGCTGCGAGATTCTCACGTAGAGGCCCTCGGTTACTTTGACATATTTGAATGGTAATATCTTCATTAAACCTTAAACTTTAAACCTTAAACTATGGACTACGCATGGATGGCTTCGCCGTGGGCGGCCTCGAGGGCTTCCATGACGCCCTCGCTCATGGTGGGATGGGGGTGGATGGCGGCGGCGAGCTGGCGGGCGGTGATGCCTTGTTCGCGGGCGGCGACGAGCTCGGAGATCATCTCGGTGACGTTGTCGCCACAGAGGTGGGCGCCGAGGATGAGGTCGGTCTTGGCATCGACGACCACTTTGACGAAGCCGTCGGTGTTGCCGGCGGCGGTGGCCTTGCCGGAGGCTTTGAAGAAGAACTTGCCGACGCGGACCTCGTGCCCGGCCTCGATGGCCTTCTTCTCGGTGAGACCCACCGAGGCCACCTCGGGCACGGTGTAGGTGCAGCCGGGGACATTGGCGTAGTTCACCTTGGGGGCGGAGCCGTGGACAATGGCGTCGACGCAGCAGATGGCCTCCTTGCTGGCCACGTGGGCCAGGGCCGGGCCATGGACCACATCGCCGATGGCGTAGTAGCCGGGCTGGGAGGTGCGGTAGAAGTCGTCGACTTCGATCTTGCCTTTTTCGTGCTTGATGCCGCACTCGTCGAGGCCTAGGCCCTCGAGGTTGGTCACCACGCCGACGGCGGAGAGGACCACGTCGACGTCGATCACCTGCTCGGTGTTCTTCTTGAGGTCGCGGACGGTGACGTGGCAGACGTCGCCCTCGATGTCAACCTTCTCGACACTGGCCGAGGGCATCACCTTCATGCCCATCTTGCGGAAGGAGCGGCTCATCTGGGCGGCCACCTCTTCGTCCTCGTTGGGGAGGATTTGGGGCATGTATTCGACGAGGGTCACCTGGGTGCCGATGGACTGGTAGAAGTAGGCGAATTCGGAGCCGATGGCGCCGCTGCCGCAGACGAGCATGGTCTTGGGCTGGGTGCGGAGGGTCATGGCCTCGCGGTAGCCGATGATGCGCTGGCCGTCTTGCGGCATGGAGGGCATGACGCGCGAGCGGGCGCCGGTGGCGACGATGATGTGCTGGGCCTGGTATTCGGTGCCGTCGACGCTGACGCGGCCGCCGGGCAGGAGGGTGGCGGTGCCGTGGATGACGTCGACATTGTTCTTCTTGAGGAGGAATTCGACCCCCTTGTTCATGGTGGCGGAGACGCCGCGCGAGCGGTCGACCATGGCGCCGAGGTCGGCCTGCACGTCGGCCACCTTCACGCCGTAGGCTTCGGCATGGCGGGCATAGTTGTAGGCTTGGGCGCTCTTGAGGAGGGCCTTGGTGGGTATGCAGCCCCAGTTGAGGCAGATGCCACCGAGGTTTTCACGTTCAACAACAGCGGTCTTAAGCCCCTTCTGGGCTCCTCGGACGGCAGCCACATAGCCTCCGGGGCCGCTGCCGATGACGATAAGGTCGTAGTTCATTGCTATTTATGTATATTATTAAGTACTAAAATAAAATGCAAAGGTACATATTTTTTCGCATTCCGGCAAAAAAAGTTATCACCACCGGCGGCAAGCGGCAGGGGGACGGTAGGGGAATGGTAGGGGAACGGTAGGGGAATACAAAGGCACTGGAAGGATATGGAAGCTTATGGTACCATGACATGCAAACCGGGATAATTCCGCGATGCAGTTTTTCAAAAGATTTTTAACACCGCTGGCGAAAATATTTTTCAACCACTTTAGGTGCATATCCCTGCATCTTTTCACGCTTTCAAGCAGTTAGAAAAAGCCCTCGAAAAGAGTATTTCTGAAACTCAACAAATTACAGCAAACCATTGTACAGTAACGATTTGCAGAAGTTATGAATTGCCAAGTGGGTGGTTTACAACAGAGTGCCGTTTTATGAACAAAAAAGGGCACCATGAGGCATAAAAATGAAAAAAAATTTTGGAGACTGCGTTTTTTTGCGTATATTACAAAGCGGGGAAAGAATGGCATTTCCTTGTTTTTGGATTGGAAAATAATAGATTACGGACAAGGGTGCCCGGAACAGGGCGCTCCCCATGGCAGAAACTTTACATAATATCCACGAAAGATGCAAATTTTTTTTTTGATTTTTATGCACAAAAAAAGGTTGAACTTTGCAAGCGGAAATCAGACACACCTGACATCCCCGAACATGAATCTGAAAATTGAAAATAAGCGAATTGGATAACCACTATGATTGAGGAAGAATACAAGAGAGTATGGGCAGAATGCCTGAATGTGATCAAGGACACCCTGGGTCCCGAAAACCGCAAGGCATACGATACCTGGTTTGTGCCTATCGTGCCGCTCCAACTCGAAGGGAGCACCCTCACCGTGCAGGTGCCGAGCCCCTATTTCTATGAATGGATTGAAGAGAACTATATAGACCTGCTGCGCCGCGTGATACGCATGCAGCTCGGCCCCAACGGCATGCTGAAATACAGCATCGTCATGGACCAGGCCATCCCCTCCATCCCGCTCAAAACCACCCTGCCCTCGCAGAGCAACCAGCGCTCCACCCGCAACCCGCTGACCAGCATGCCGATGGACATCAGCGCCGGCAACATGCGCGAGATACCCAACCCCTTCGTCATCCCGGGCATGAAGAAAGTGCGCGTCAACTCGCAGCTCAGCCCCAACTACACACTCGAGAACTTCGTCGAGGGCGACTGCAACCGCCTGGCCCGCTCGGCTGGCTACGCCGTGGCCGAAAAACCCGGCACCACCTCGTTCAACCCCCTGCTCCTGCACAGCAACGTGGGCCTTGGCAAAACCCACCTCGCCAACGCCATCGGACTTAAAACCAAGGAACTACACCCCGACAAGACCGTACTCTACCTTACCAGCGAGCAATTCATGCAGCAGTACGCCGAAGCCGGCCGCGACGGCACCACCAACGACTTCATCCATTTCTACGAGACCATCGACGTGCTCATCGTGGACGATATCCAGTTCTGGTCCAACCGCGGTGCCAAGACGCAGGACGCCTTCTTCCACATCTTCAACCGCCTGCACCAGCGCAACTGCCAGATTATCATCACATCCGACAAAGCCCCCGGCGAGCTGCAGGGCCTCGAGCCGCGCCTCATCAGCCGCCTCAAATGGGGCCTCAGCGCCGACCTGCAGGCACCCGACGTCGAAACCCGCAAGGCCATCCTGCGCCAAAAGCTCAACAACGACGGCATCGAGATGAGCGACGACGTGATAGAATACATCGCCTATAATATAAATACGAACGTGCGCGAACTGGAGGGCGCCCTTATCTCGCTCATCGCGCAGAGCTCGCTCAACCGCAAGCAGATCACCCTCGAGCTCACCAAGCAGATGATTGACAAATACGTGCAGAGCTCCTCGCGCGAAATCACCATCGACTACATCCAGAAGGTGGTGTGCGACACGCTGGACCTGCCGGTCGACGTCATCCAGCAGACCTCGCGCAAGCGCGAAATCGTGCAGGCCCGCCAGCTCAGCATGTACTTCGCCAAGAAAATCACCAAGTCGAGCCTCGCCGTCATCGGCATGCAGTGCGGCAACAAGGACCACGCCACCGTGCTCCACGCCTGCAAGACCATCGAGAACCTGCGCCAGACCGACCGCTTCATCCGCGGCCTGGTCGACGACCTGGAGAAGAAATTCAAGGAGGCATGAAGACCGCGAAAGTCGAGAGCAACGCAAGTTCACCTGCCTTACCGGGATGCAGCGGGACGGGAGGAGCCAAACAAGCCTTCAAACCCGGGACGATGATCTACCCGCTGCCGGCCGTCATGGTCAGCTGCGGCGACGCTCCGGAAAACTACAACATCATCACCATCGCATGGACGGGCACGCTCTGCAGCGACCCGCCCATGTGCTATATCAGCGTCCGCCCCGAACGCCACAGCCACGCACTCATCCAGCGCACCGGCGAATTCGTCATCAACCTCACCACCGAGGCCCTGGCGCGTCAGACCGACTGGTGCGGCGTCCGCAGCGGGCGCGACTACAACAAGTTCCGCGAAATGGGACTCCACCCCGAACCGGCGCAAATCGTCAAAGCGCCCCTCATCGCCGAAAGCCCCCTCAACATCGAGTGCCGGGTGTTCGACATCAAGCACCTCGGCAGCCACGACATGTTCATGGCCGAGGTGGTGGCCGTCAACGCCGAGGAGAGCCTCATCGACAAGAGTACCGGCCAGTTCCAGCTCAACCACGCCTCCCCCCTGGCCTACTCCCACGGCAAATACTATGGCCTCGGCGAAAAACTCGGCGGCTTCGGCTTCAGCGTGAAAAAAAACCGCAAAGGAAACAAATAGGAACACCGCTAGCGCATAGCGGAGGAGCCCCGAAGGGGCGGCAGAAAAAAAAAAACAATTAACCGATGAATATAGTCTGTGTAGAATCCCTCGGCATCGGCCGCGAACGTTTTGAGAGCCTCAAGGCGCACTATGCCGCCATGGGGCACCAGTTCACCTATTATATGGACCGCCGCGAGGATGAAGGCACCCTAGCAGAACGCATGCGCGAGGCCGACATCGTGGCCATCAGCAACATCAAACTGACGGCCAAGGTACTCAGCCAGTGTCCCAACCTGAAATACCTCAGCGTGGCATTCACCGGCCTCGACCACATAGACTTGGCCTATTGCCATGAGCACGGCATCCAGGTGCAGAACGCCGCCGGCTACAGCACCACCGCCGTCAGCGAGCTGGCCGTAGGCATGATGCTCGACCTGCTGCGCAACATCCTCACCCTGAGCGAACAGATGCACCAGGGCGGCAGCCGCGGCACCTTCCTCGGCCGCGAACTGCGCGGCAAGACAGTGGGTATCGTAGGCACCGGCGCCATCGGCATCGCCACCATCCGCCTGTTGCTGGCCTTCGGCGCCAAAGTCATCGCCTGGAGCCGCACCGAACGCCCCGAGGTCAAGGCCATGGGCGTGGAATACACTTCGCTCGAGGAGCTCCTCAAAAAGAGCGACATCGTCAGCCTGCATGTGCCGCTGTGCGACGCGACCCGCGGCCTCATCGGCGAACGCGAGCTGGCACTGATGAAGCCCACCGCCCTGCTGGTCAACACAGCCCGCGGCCCCGTGTGCGACATCGCCGCCGTAGGCAAGGCGCTGGTCGAGAACCGCATCGCCGGCGCCGCCTTCGACGTCTTCGAGCACGAGCCTCCCCTACCCCTCGACCACCTGCTATTGTCCACCAACCGCTGCCTGGTAACCCCGCACATCGCCTTCGCCACCGAAGAGAGCTTCGCCGCCCGCGCCGACATCGTCTTCGGCCATATCGACCAGTGGCTCCAACAATAACACAATATTATAAAAAAAACAGCGTTACAACAGCATATAACCATTTACGGAGGAAACAGACATGAACGCTGTACAGATGAACGCAATGAACGCTGAAGTGTGGCGCAACATCGGAGCCATAGCCGACAACGAGCCCCTGATGCGCCGCCTGGCGCACTACACCCGCCGACTGGTGAAGGAACAGGAGAGCGACCCCACGCTGATGTCCAAGGAGGAGTATTTCGCCAAATTGGAACGCGCTGAACGGCAAGCTGACCGAGGCGAAGGTATGCTGATGCTTCCTGGCGAGGACTTGTCGCACTTCCTAATCAGGAACGGCTATGAAATATAAGGTATATATCCTTCCCGAAGCCGCTGCCGACCTGCAACGACTAGCCAAAAGCGAACCCAAAGCCTTCGCCAAAGCTGGGCGATTCCTTTCGGAACTGGAAGAACACCCCAAAAGCGGCACCGGCCATCCGGAGCCACTGAAAGGCAAACCCGAGAACCGCTGGAGCCGCGAGATTACGAAGAAGCACCGCATGGTGTACCGCATTTTCGAGACAGAGGTATACGTCGATGTCCTCGCCGCCTACGGCCATTATGACGACAAATAACAGGCTACTACACCTTCGCCACCGAAGAGAGTTTCGCCGCCCGCGCCGACATCGTATTCAACCACATCGACGAATACCTGAAATAAGAGAGGCCGCTCAGCAGAGCGGCCTCTTTCGTTTACTTCTTCACAATGCGCTTGGCGGTGCCTCCTGTGCGCAGGATGTACACCCCCTGCGGCAGCGAGGTGAGGTCGAGCGTGGCGTGGCCGCCCTCGACGGTTGCAGTCATCACAACACGACCCATCATGTCCAGCAACTGCACCTGCTGACGCTCCGGCAATCCGAGGCGCACGTGGAGCATACCCGTGGTGGGGTTGGGATAGAGCATCACCTCGGCCTGCGCAGCCTCGGCGATACCCACCTCGTGCGGTGCCGAGTAGGGACGGTAGGTGAACGGCTTACCGCTGTCCGTAGTGTCTCGCTCCCACTGGCGGCGTACATCGGGAGCCTGACCTATTAGGTTATTACGGGACGTATTTACATCGTCGGTCAATTGGTGATTCCACGCGGTGAGATGTGCCACGGTCAACTGGCACGAAGCACCCGCCTCGAAAGAGAATGGTCCTGCTGCCCCAACGCCACGGACGTCTCTTCCGGCGTTTCCTGCCGTAAATTCATCCCACTCTCCCATATCGGGGAAAGACTGGCCCGGGTAGATATAATTACATTCTTGGTCGGTAACATTTATGTTTATGCCGTTGCCTCCGAAACGAAGATGCTGACCGTTCTTCCAATAGGCGTGAAGATAATTGTAGTAATCATCTGCAGAGGTGGGGTCTCCATTAAGGGAACTACTACCGTTATCAAACGTCATGAACGAGGACATGGGATTTGCCTCAACGGGCGACTCGAGGAAGATACAGCCCTGCGCCGGAGCGCGGCCGCTTATCACACTGGCGGAATTTAGCCCACCATTGTCAAACAACTGGGAATTATACCCATAGAACAAGCTTTCTCCTACATGGCATCCAACATAATCATCACCAGAATACCCAATGTCAAAGTCAATCCACGCTCCGAGGTAGACGCTGTTATAGGAAAATGGCGAGCGATTGAAGAGTTCGTAGTGGGCAAAGACCGTGTTGCTGAGCACGGTATCCTGCGGCTCGTTGAAGGCATAGAACATGGCATGCACCTCAACAAAAAATGGGCTACTTCCCTGCGAGGCATTGTGTGAAACATTGTCGTGGAAGATGGAGAAGGTAGCCTCGTCGCCACGGATCAGGGGGTAGTCGCCCGCGTATGGGTTGTAGCGACCGTCGCCGTCGGCATCGTAATAGGGAGCCAGTTGGGCGGCATAGCCGTCGGCACTGTCGCCATTGCCCGGCCAGGTGAGAATGTCTTCTATCGCCACATACCCCTGCTCTCCACAATGGGCGATGTGATAGTCTATCTGTTCACGCGTGAGGTGCCACACATGGTTGTATTTCTGCACCGTGCTGAAAGGAACGTCAAACGGGTTGCCTACGCGCAACGGCCCTGGGCCAAAGTCAGTACCTCCTCCCCAAAACTTGTGAGCAGCGACACAGACCTCATTATCCAGTTTTCCACCCATCCACAAAGCCGAGGCATAGATAGTGGACTTGCCGTCGGGCGTTACCGCATAGTTGGCCACACCATCTTTCCCGCTCATCGTACCTGCTACCGAAATCGGCGTTGAGATATTGTTGGCGTTGAGCGTAGCCCAATGGATGCGGAAGGTCTGCATATAGACCGTGTCGGGAGCCGTAACAACCAGCCAGTCCTGCCCGCAACTCCAGCCCCACTGGTAGCCATCGTCCGCAATCCATTCGTACTTGAGGAATGCCGTGTCGCCAATCTCATACCAACCGTTGCTGTTGTGCAGGGTGTTGCGAGCCACCAAAATACTATCCACTCTAACCACCCCCTCCTCGGTAACAAGCACCGTCAGCGGTACGGCACACTCGGAACGCAGGCCCCGGAAGTTGGCCCACTGCGTGCGTCGGTAGGCGGCCAAACTTCCGCAGGGGACGATGATGGCCATGCGGTTGTTGTAGGATACCGAGTTGCTGAAGATGGAATAGACAACTCCTGTGGTTACCCTGGGAATGCCCATGGGCGTGGCGGAGGCGAAGACCAGCGTGTCGAGACGTACGCAATCAAGGAACGCCTGTCGCTCCAAACTAGTAACCGTGGCCGGAAGGCTGACATAGGTAAGCCCTCGGCAATTGGAGAATGCCGTGCCCACACTGGTAACGGTCCAGGTGGTGTCGTTGTAGACAACCGTTTCCGGAACCACGACACGCCCTCTGTAGTTGTTGCCCAGCAGGGTTACCGTCGGGCTGTCGGTGGTGGTGATGGAGTATTTCAGCTCCACACCGTCGGCGTTCTGTGCAGTGAACTCGCGCGCCGCGGCAGTGCCCTGCAGGACGAACACCATGGCGGCGGCCACAAATAGTAGCTTCATCATGTTTTTCTCAATTTTAAGGGTTAATATTGGTGGCAAAGATACGCACAATATCCCACACACACAAATACTTCCTCTTACAGTGGGTGGCAATCAGCTGATAATCAATAAATTTCAAAAGCACAGTTTTAGAATACGAGCATACGGACATTCTGCAAAAACACTGCAAAGCGCCCTCGTCGCAAAGAATTTCAACCGGTAGGCTCCAAGTGAATACAAGGTAAATTCCAGGTACTCTCTAGGGCTGTTCTTCGGTTATTTTTGCCCCACTTAACCAGAAACCCGGCAACAGGTACCTATTGCCGGGTTTCTTGCAGTTGGCTGAATTATTTTACAGGATGGTCTTTGTGGAAGGCTTCGAGGCGGGCTTTGAGGTCGGGGAACTGGTCGCGGAGCACGAGGGCCACGCAGGCGCGGATGCCCTGCTTGTGGGAGCCCGTGATGTCGAGGCTGATGGCGCTGATGCCGTAGCGGATAAGCTCGTTGAGGAGCTCGACACCGTCGTAGCCGGGGTAGCAGAAGGTGAAGTAGAAGCCGTCGCCGATATCCTCGCCCATATCCTTGTCGTAGACGATATAGAAGCCGTTATCGGTGAACATCTTCTTCATGATGCCAGCCTTCTCGCCGTATTCCTTAATATCCTGGACGAAGTTGAAGGTGCCGTCGTTGGCGCCCTTGAGCATGGCTGCCATGGCGTACTGGACGCTGTGGGCGGTGCCGGAGGAGAGGCAGTAGAGGGTGCCGAAGATGAGGGCACGGCCGAGCTGGGTCTGGCTGTAGTAGCGGCCCAGGTCGGGGCACTCCATATTGAACAGCGTGGGGCTGACCACCATCATGGCGATACGCTCGCCGGCATAGGAGAAGCTCTTGGAGCCGGAAATCATAATGACGTAGCGGTCGGTGTACTTGGCCACGGTGGGCTGGAAGGGAGCCTGGCCGGGGACGGAGTAGTCCTTGCGGAAGTCCATGAGGAAGTAGGCGGAGTCCTCCATGACGACCACGCCGTACTTGTTGGCCATCTCGCCGATGATCTGGAGTTCATGCTCGGTGAAGCAGAACCAGGCGGGGTTGTTGGGGCTGGAGTAGATGAGGCAGGCCACGTCGCCGTCGCGCAGTTCCTCTTCGAGCTTGGTGCGGAGGGCGTCGCCGCGGTACTCGTACACGTCGAAGGTCTTCATGGGGATGCCGAGGACGCGGCACTGCTGCTTCTGCACGGGGAAGCCCGGGTCGATGAAGAGCACCTTGGTCTTCTTGGCGTCGTAGCGGGTGAGGGTGAGGAAACTGGCGAAGCCGGCCTGCATGGAGCCCACGGTGGGGACGCAGCACTCGGGCGTTACGTCGACATCGAGGAAGTTCTTCACGAAGCGGGCGGCCTCCTTTTTGAAGTCCTCGGTGCCGTAGATTTCGGGGTAGATGGAGGCTACGCCGTTGCGGAGGGCCTCGATCTGGGCCTCGACGCCCACCTGCGGGGCGGGCAGGCCGGGGATGCCCATTTCCATCTTGACGAAGCGCACGCCGGTCTCGGCCTCGACGTCCTGTATCATTTTGCGCATCTCGCGGATGCTGGCGCGGCCGGGGTTGGCAATCTTGTTGGCGGCCGCAATGCGGTCTATGGTCTCTTTCTGTATGGGGATTTGTGACATAATGTTGATATGTGTTTTGTTGATACGTTGACTATTTCTTCTTGAAGGAGCGCACCTTCACCGTGTTGATGGGGCTGATGGCGGCCACAAGGTCGTAAATCTGCTGCTGCTCGTCGGCAGGTGCGGGGGTGAATATAGAGACAATCTCCTGGATTTTCACGTCGACGAACTGCTGGATGGAGAGTGCGCCGGGGTTGGTCTTGGCGGATTGCTGCAGGTTCTCGAGGGCCTGAATGATGTTTTGGCGGGCGATGGCCTGGTCGCGCGTCATGAGGTCGAGGCCGAGGCGGTGGTAGAGGTAGTTGGCGTTGCGGAGGCCGGCATAGGCGGAGTTGGTGTGGTTTTCCATGAACCAGTAGCGGTTGCGCGAGCTCTTGGAGTCCCAACCGGAGTAGGTGGCGGTGTTGACGGCCTGCACCACCTGCTGTGCCAGCTGGAAGAAGGCATCGCCGCCGGCGGGCGAGAAACTGTCGAAGTACATGCCCAGCATGATGTAGCAGTAGTAGCCGAGGACCGAGGTGAGGACGGAGGAGAAGTTGTTGAGGTCGAAGTCGAGGGGCTGGCTCTCGTTGAAGGAGAAGGTGAGGTTGCCCTGCTCGAGGTAGTTGAGCAGGCCGGTGGTGTAGGTGGAGTTGTAGACGGGGCGCTTGAGCTGGACGGAGAGCTGTCCGGCGAAGTCGGTGGCCGAGGTGCGCTGGTTGAGGATGAGCGAGAAGGAGCACTCGATCTGCTCCTGCTGCTGGAAGTCCATGGTGGTCCAGCGGCGGCCGTTGACAAAGTCCTCGATGGCCTGCTTCATGCTCTCGAAGACTTTTTTGTCGTTCTCGGAGCCGTACTGCTGGGTGGTGGTGAGCAGTTTTTGGGAGTTGATATTGACGGTGCAGCGGAATTCCTGTCCGCGCACGGAAAGGAATCCACAGAGTATCAGCACTATGGAGCAGAGTTTACGCATATTTAACCCTGCAAATATACAGAATAAAACCGACACGGCAAAATAAATTTCGACAGGGAGGCGGTAGGGGAATGGTAGGGGAACGGTAGGGGAATACAAAGGCACTGGAAGCTTATGGAAGGATATGGTACCATTGGTGCTCCGGGGCTCAAAAAGAGCGGTTAATTACTTGTTGAAAACATTTATTGGAAACTCCCCTCCATATCGGAAAAATTTCGTAATTTTGCATTTTAATTTGCAAACAAGAACAGACTATTATATGAGCGAAAATCAGAACATTGACTACAGCGCCAGTAATATTACCGTACTGGAAGGACTTGAGGCTGTGCGCGTTAGACCCGCCATGTACATCGGCGACGTGAACGAGCGCGGTTTGCACCACCTGGTGTACGAGGTGGTGGACAACTCGATAGACGAGGCCCTGGCGGGCTATTGCAGCAAAATCGACGTGCAAATCAACCCCGACAACAGCATCACCGTCGAGGACAACGGCCGCGGCATCCCCGTGGACATGCACGAGAAGGAGCACCGCTCGGCCCTCGAGGTCGTGATGACGGTGCTGCACGCCGGCGGCAAGTTCGACAAGGGTTCCTACAAGGTCTCCGGCGGTCTGCACGGCGTGGGTGTGAGCTGCGTCAACGCGCTCTCCGACCGCATGGTGGTCAACGTCTACCGCGACGGCAAGGCATACCAGCAGGAATACTCCAAGGGCAAGCCCCTCTACCCCGTCAAGGAAATCGGCCCCACCGACAAGCGCGGCACCCGCGTCGAGTTCCACCCCGACGCCACCATCTTCACCGTTACCGAATACAAATACGACACCCTGCTGGAGCGCATGCGCGAGCTGGCCTACCTCAACAAGGGCATCGAAATCAACATCACCGACTGGAGAAAGCCGGAAAATCCGGAAAACCCCGAGAGCGCCGATAAACCGGCAAGACAGGACCACTTCTACAGCGAGAAGGGTCTGCGCGACTTCATAGGCTACCTCGACGAGAACCGCGAGAAGCTGATGCCCGAGGCCATCTACATCGAGGGCGAGCGCAAGGGCATCCCCATCGAGATTGCCATGCAGTACAACACCGGCTACAGCGAGAACCTGCACTCATACGTCAACAACATCAACACCCACGAGGGCGGCACCCACCTGGCCGGCTTCCGCAGCGGCCTCACCCGCACGCTGAAATCCTATGCCGACCGCAGCGGCCTGCTCACCAAGGCCAAGGTCGAAATCACGGGCGACGACTTCCGCGAGGGCCTCACCGCCATCATCAGCGTCAAGGTGGCCGAACCCCAGTTCGAAGGCCAGACCAAGACCAAACTGGGCAACACCGAGGTGCGCGGCGCCGTCGACGAGGCCGTCAGCGAGATGCTCGAGAACTACCTCGAAGAGCACCCCAACGAAGCCCACACCATCGTCGACAAAGTCATCCTCGCCGCCCGCGCCCGCCAGGCCGCCCGCAAGGCCCGCGAGATGGTGCAGCGCAGCAACGTCTTCTCCTCCGCCGGCATGCCCGGCAAGCTGGCCGACTGCCAGAGCAACGACCCTGCCGAATGCGAAATTTTCATCGTCGAGGGCGACTCCGCAGGCGGCTCCGCCAAGGAAGGCCGCAACCGCCGCAACCAGGCCATCCTGCCCCTCAAGGGTAAAATCCTGAACGTCGAGAAAGTGATGCGCCACCGCGCCTTCGAGAGCGAGGCCATCCGCGACATCTACACCGCCCTCGGCGTAACCGTGGGCACCCCCGAGGACCCGCAGGCACTGAACCTCAGCAAGCTGCGCTACCACAAAATCATCGTCATGACCGATGCCGACGTCGACGGCGCCCACATCGACACCCTCATGCTCACCTTCTTCTTCCGCTACATGCCCGAACTCATCGAGAACGGCTACGTCTACCTCGCCACCCCCCCGCTCTACCTCGTCAAGAAAGGCAACCGCCAGGTCTACTGCTGGACCGAAGAGGATCGCAAGCGGGCCCTGATGGAGTTCGGCGACAAAGGCATCCACGTGCAGCGCTACAAGGGTCTGGGTGAGATGAACAGCGACCAGCTGCACGACACCACCATGGACCCCGAAGGACGCCAGCTGCGCCAAGTAACCATCGAGAACGCCGCCAGCGCCGACCGCATCTTCTCCCTCCTCATGGGCGACGACGTCCCGCCCCGCCGCGCCTTCATCGAAGCCAACGCCACCTACGCCACCATCGACACCTGATAACCATCGAAAAAAGTTGAACAAAGAAAATTGAGCATCATGGATAAACGTAACCTCCTCCTTATCAGCAACAGCACCATGCGCGGCGAGGCATACCTCGGCTGGTGCAAAGAAATGATTGCCGACTTCTGCAAGCGGCACAATATCAAGCGCGTGCTCTTCGTGCCGTATGCCGGCGTGTCGCTCGGCGAAAACCTCAAGAAGAGCTACGACGCCTACGAGGCCAAGGTGGCCAAGGTGTATGCCGAGTTCGGCGTCAAACTGACCTCCGTGCACCACAAGGCACTGCCCATCAACGCCGTGTACGACACCGACTGCGTGGCCGTGGGCGGCGGCAACACCTTCCACCTCGTCCGCGAGCTGCAGCGCACGGGCCTGATGCAGGCCATCCGCCAGCGCGCCTTCGACGGCATGCCCTACATGGGCTGGAGCGCCGGCAGCAACGTGGCAGGCCCCACCCTCTGCACCACCAACGACATGCCCATCGTCATGCCCGCCAGCTTCGACTGCATGGGCCTGGTGCCTTTCCAGATCAACCCCCACTATACCGACTTCTTCGATCCCAAGCACGGCGGCGAGACCCGCGACGACCGCCTGAAGGAATACATCATGGTAAACCCCAAGGCCACCGTCGCCGCCATCCGCGAAGCCACCGCCCTGCTGCTCGAGGACGGCAAGCTGAAGCTCGTCGGCAAGCCCAACAAGATGAAAGTCTTCAAAACCAAGATGGAGAACACCAAGGAGTACGGCCTCCGCAGCAACATCGACTTCCTGCTGAAATCATAAAGCAATGAAGTGGTATATCAAATGCCTCAAACAGTATGTCGACTTTGAGGGGCGCGCCCGCCGCAAGGAATACTGGTGGTTCATACTCATCAACTTCATCATCACGATGATACTGTTCATCTGCTGGTTGGCACCCACCTTCAAGATGGGATTCGAAGCTGCGGCATCCGGAAACACCGACTTCGACCAACAGGGAGCCATCCCCACAATACTGAAGAACCCGTTCATGTACATCTACATCCTGTACTACATGGCCATGCTTATCCCCGGCATCGCCGTATTGGTGCGCCGCCTGCACGATATCGGCAAGTCCGGATTCTGGGCTTTCTTTATCCTTGGCGGCTCATTACTTGGCAATATTGCCAGCATCTTCCAGACGACCAATGTCGGTCTCTACCTTGGTTTGGCACTTGCCAGCTTGGTCATCTGTATCATATCTCTGGTGTGGATGTTCACCGACTCGCAATACGGCCCCAACAAGTATGGCCCTAACCCCAAGGGTGAAGGCAACGCAGAGACACCTGTGGAGGAATAGCCAGTACACACAACAAATGAATTAATAAATAATGGGACGGGCAATACCGTCCCATTAACTTATAAAGAACAATAAAACTATGACAAAATACATCGGCGCTCATGTGAGTGCATCGGGCGGTGTGGGGAACGCCATACTGAATGCGGAGGCCATCGGGGCCAACGCCTTTGCCTTGTTTACCCGCAACCAGCGCTCGTGGGTGAGCAAACCGCTGCCGCAGCTGGAGATTGACGGCTTCAAAGCATTGCTGCTTGACCGAGGCTTCAAGCCCGAGATGGTGCTGCCGCACGACAGCTACCTCATCAACCTCGGCTCGCCCGACGAGGAGACGCTGCAAAAAAGCCGTGCCGCCTTCCTCGACGAGATGCAGCGCGCCCAGCAGTTGGGCCTCACCATGCTGAACTTCCATCCCGGCAGCCACCTCAACCGCATCAGCGAGGAGGAATGCCTCGACCAGATAGCCCGCGAGGTGAACGCCGCACTGGCGCAGACCGAGGGGGTTACCGCCGTGATAGAGAACACCGCCGGACAGGGCACCAACCTCGGCTGGAAGTTCGAGCACATAGCCCGAATCATAGAGGGCATCGACGACAAGAGCCGCGTGGGTGTCTGCATCGACACCTGCCACACGCTGGCCGCAGGCTACGACCTCTCGACCGAGATGGGCTACCAGTTCTGCTTCGAGGAATTCGACCGACTGATAGGTCAGCAGTACCTGCGCGCCGTGCACCTCAACGACAGCAAGAAAGGCAACGGCAGTCACGTGGACCGCCACGAGGTGCTGGGCGAGGGTTTTCTCGGAGAAGGATTCTTCACCCGCTTCATGCACGACACGCGCTTCGACAACATGCCCATCATCCTAGAGACCCCCGACCCCATGCGCTGGGCCGAGGAAATCAGATGGCTGCGCAGCCTGTAAAGCATGGACCGGAAGACCTTTGAGCAGCAGAAAGCATTCGCCGGAGAGCGGCAGCCGTCGATGAAACGGCGCTGCCTCGACCGCGACTACCGCCAGCGTGGTATGTACATGATAACGCTGGCGACGGAGGGGCGGCGAAAACTCTTCGGCGACGTGGCGGGGCGCAGCGATGCCGGGGTCGGCAGTGCCGAGACGCCTCGCATGGTGCTGTCGGAGCTGGGCGAGGCGGTGGTCAGATGCTGGCACGCTATACCCGAGCATTATCCCGAGGTAAAAATGATAAAACTACAGATGATGCCCGACCATCTGCATGGCATCATTTTTGTGCAACGCCAGATGGATGTCCCTCTCGGCACCATAATTAAAGGCTTTAAAACAGGCTGCAACAAAGAATATCGACGACTGATGGATGGGAGTGCTGCCCCTGTTGGGTGTGTTGCAACACTGTTGCAACATACAGGAACACTGTTGCAACATACAAGACAGCCGCAGAAACACACAGGCCACGAGAAAGGCCTTCTCTTCGAGCGCAACTACAACGACCGCCTGCTGCTGCGGGAAGGGCAACTGCAACGCTGGATAGACTACCTCGACGACAACCCGCGCCGCCTGCTGGCCAAACGCGAACACCCCGACCTCTTCCGTGTCCATTTCGGCCTGCAACTGGCAGGACATACATACGCCGCCATCGGCAACCGTTTCCTGCTTCAGCAGCCATGGAAACTGCAGGTGCAATGCTCGCGGAGCCTCTCCCAAGAGGAGATTGCCGCCAAAGCAGATCACTTCCTCTCGCAAGCCCGACTAGGGGCCGTGCTGGTATCGCCCGCCATCAGCAATGGGGAAAAGGCCGTCATGCGGGCGGCCTTGGAGGCCCACCTGCCGCTCATCTTCCTCTCTCCAAACAACATCACCCCCTTCACCAAGCCTGGCGGCACCTTCATCGAGGCCTGCTCCCGTGGCGACCTCCTCATCCTCGCCCCCTGGCCCGACCGCTCCTCCACCCAACCCCTCTCACGCCAGGGATGCCTCACACTGAACAAAATGACAGAAACAATATGCGAACAATAAACATTAAAGCCTAAACATCCCCACACAATATGACCACACAACTGCACCCCGACACCCTGCCCTTCCTACAGGAACTGACCGTGAACAATAACCGCCCCTGGTTCAACGACCACAAGGAGCGCTGGCTGGCCATCAAGGCCGACTTCGAAGCCTTCACGCAAGCCTTGATTGACGAGATGGTGAAATATGACGACACACTGGTGGGTCTGACCGCCAAGAACTCGGTGTACCGCATCTACCGCGACACGCGCTTCTCCGCCGACAAGACACCCTACAAGACCCACATAGCCTGCTTCCTCAGCAGCTGGGGGCCGAAGAACAGCGGCGTGCCGGGCTACTACTTCCAGATTGGCACCGAAGAGGCATACGGCCTGAAGGGCACCTGCAACCTCGGCGGCGGCATCTTCATGCCCACGCCCGAGGCGCTGAACGCCATACGGCAGGAGATATTCTACTGCCCCGACGAGTTCCTGGCCATCATGAACGAGCCAGCGTACAAGAAATACTTCGGCACGGAGTTCTTTACCCTGAAGAAGCTGCAGCGTGTGCCCAAGGGCTACCCCGCCGACTGGGAACATGCCGACCTGCTGAAATACAAGGACTACACCACCAGCCATACCATGCCGGACAAATACCTCGGAGGGGGGAAGCTATTCGACGAGGTAGTGAAGGTGTGGCGCGCCAGCGTGCCACTTAACCGCTTCGTACAGAGGGCGATGGAAGAGGTAAGGAACCCCTGATGGAAAGCGGTTGATTTTTACGTCAAAAATCCGAAAAACGGCTCCAAACGGGCCGTTTTCTCATTACTGATTATCAGCAAGTTAGACCCACCCTCTTCTTCCTCTCTTCGGCCTCTCTTGGGCAATGCCTAGGGGACGAAAAAAAAGAGCCTGCCCGAATGCGTGGGCAGACCCTTGTTTGGAGGACGAAAATCGCCTAGTCGTCGTAGCGACGAAGCTGGCCGTTGTTGTTGAACTCCAGCTCGATGGTGGTGTTCAGCTCCACGTCGTAGCCCTGGCGGTCCTTGGAGATTTCGACAATGTACTGGCCGGGATGGCGGGCATTGACGTACTCGAGGATGGCGGCGGGGATGATGGCCGTGGGGATACCGTCGGCATCGCGGTCCTCTACCTCAGTCCAGACTCCGCTGGAGGTGAAATCGACATTGGAACCATCCATGAAGATGACCTCATAGTCCTTGTCGAACAGCTCGCGGTCCTGGTAGCAGATGGCAATCTGCTTGTCGGCGAAGTGAGTGTTGATGAAAGTCTGCGCCTGCTGGGGCATAGAGGTGAATTCGACGACCCGCTTTTCGGGCTTGGTGCATGCGCACGAGGCGAATGCGAGGGCAACCACAATGGCTGCAAGAACTTGATTTTTCATGATGTTGATGTTTAAGGATATTATCATTTGACGGTGCAAAAGTACACACATTTCCCGAGAGCCACCAAATTTAATATGTTAATAATTGTTAATACATTTTTTCATACCTATAAAACGAAGTCCGAGCCACGCATGACCCGGACTTCCTTTATGAAAAATCTATTCGTTACTTGATGTTGGGCTCCTCGAGGCCGAGGCCCTTCTTCTTGTCGACAGCCTTGAGGTAGATGCCGATAAGCAGGGCTGCGATGCCGAGGGCGGCCAGCATGACCAACGCCCAGGTGTAGTCAAGCTCGGTGGCGGCGGTACCCTCGGGGTTGGTGCTGTTGAGCACCTTGCCGATAAGCAGCGGGAAGAGCCACAGGCCGATGTTCTGAATCCAGAAGATGAGGGCGTAGGCGGAGCCGATAATCTTCTCGTCGACCAGTTTGGGCACCGAGGGCCACAGGGCGGCGGGCACCAGCGAGAAGGAGGCGCCGAGGACGAGGATGGTAACGTAGGCCACCACGGTGCCGCCGACGGCCGAATCCTTGAACATGGGCAGTATGAAGGCGAAGGTCAGGTGGCAGAGCACCAGCAGGATGGAGCCAATCATAAGCATGGAGGCAGCCTTGCCCTTGTGGTCGACATAGTTGCCCAGGATGGGGGTGATGGCCACGGCCAGCAGCGGGAAGACGGCGAAGATGGTCTCGGCGGTGCCGCGCATGTAGCCCATGTAGCAGTAGATTACCAGGGCGACCACGGCCAGACCCATGAGGCCGTACTGGAGGCTCTTGTTCTTCTTCATGAAGTTGCTGGTGAACGAGGCGACAGCCACGACGAGCATCAGGATGTACTGCACCCAGGTAACACTCTCACCGCCCCAGAAGGTGTTGGGGTCGGCCTCGGTCAGGGTGAGGTTGCACTGCAGCATGTTGACGGCATACTTCTGGAAGGGGAAGATGGCGGAGTAGTAGAGCACGCAGAGCAGGGCGACGAGCCAGAAGCCCAGCGAGGAGAGGATCTTGCCGATGTCGGAGATTTTGAAGGGGTCGTCCTTCTCTTCGGCCTCGCCGGTCTGGGCGTCGAGTTTCTTGTCCATGAAGAAGTAGACGATGAGCATCATCAGGGCGATGCAGAGGAGCACCACGCCGAAAGCGACGGAGCGGGAGACGTTGACCTCGCCGCCGAGCTTGGCGAAGTAGGGGCTGAAAATCATGCAGGTGGCGACGCCGAGGCGGGCCAGGGCCATCTCGGATCCCATGGCGAGGGCGGTCTCACGGCCCTTGAACCACTTGACGATACCGCGGCTGACGGTGATGCCGGCCATCTCGCAGCCGCAACCGAAAATCATGAAGCCCACGGCAGCCAGCTTGGCCGAGGCGGGCATGCCACGGTAGAAGGGCGACACACCGAGCTCGTCGAAGCCGGGGATGTAGTTGAGGTTGTTGGTGAACCAAGTCTCAAGGCCGCTGCCATAGAAGCTGTCGCTGACGGCGTACCACTTGATGAGACCGCCCACCAGCATCACGGCGCCGGAAAGGACGGCCGTGAAGCGGACACCCATCTTGTCGAGGATGATACCGGCGAAGATGAGGAAGAAGACAAAGACGTTGAGGAACGTCTCGGCTCCCTGCATGGTGCCGAAGGCGAGGCTGTCCCAGGCGCGGGTTTCCTGCATGAGGTCCTTGATGGGGGACAGGATGTCCATGAAGATGTAGCTGCAGAACATGGCCAGGGCCAGCAGCAGCAGCGCAATCCAGCGCATGGCGGCGCTGTCGCGCAGGGTGTTGATAGATGTTTGTGTCATACTATTTTATGTTTATTTAACTTACAAAAGAAAGTGCAAAGATACGAATAAAATCCGACATGACACAAATCTTTTTCAAAAAGGGGCAAAATGCGGCAGAAAACACCGCTTAACTTTTTGCACAGAAAGCGAAAAAAGGCCATTTTTTGCAGGTTCACAACATACTAATTATCAGAACACTGAACCCACCCTCTTCTTCCTCTCTTCGACCTTGGTTCGGGAGTGGTCAGAGAGAGGGAAAAAAGGAAAGAGCCGGATCTGTGATGCCGGCTCCCTAATAAAACATACTAACAGATGACCTATAGCGAGGAATGCACAGGACGCACCGACAGACCGCCCTTACGAGTTCCAGCGTCGCTGTCCAAATACTGATCGCTCGACCCGAAGTCGAGTTTAAACGCGTAGTCCGCGCCTCGATTCGCAGCAAGCGAGGATGACCAATAAAAGCCGTGCTCGCCCGCGGATCTCAACTCGGAACCATACCGGCGTCCGGCAGCTGGAAGATAGATGTAATTCCCGTTGGTTTTGCTAGTGAGCTTGCGGCCATAGACACCATTCATAGTGGTCCATTCCGAGGTAGTGTTGTCCAATAGTTCCAGCCAATCCTCTTTGGTGGGGATATGTGCCCCGTTGCCAAGTTTTGCGGTGGAGACATCGTCCATAGGCTGTAGAACGGTCAAGGTGTCGGTGAATCCGTTATAGCCATATTCAAGGTCGTTGCAGTACTTTGTCAACTGGTTCTGGCCACCGTTGCAGTACTTGTAAGTGCTCCAGTCATACACGCTCTTAGTCTCAGTCTCGCCCCATGCGTAGTAGTCGCCGTACTCCTCGGGAGCGGTGGCACCCAGATTCCATTTTGCCCACAGCAGGCCGCTCGGCAGGCCGAGATCGACCCACTCGGCGAATTCCGTACCGCCTTCAGTGCCTCCATTGTTGTTGTCGTCCCTTTCACAGGAGGAAAAAAGCAAAGCCACAGCCAATAGGAATGCAGTTTTTCTCATATTAATGTTTGCCAGTTATTGAGCATCGGCACGTCGCTGTTAGAGTCTCTTTCCGGCCCGGGGAAGACAAATTTGTACAACGAAGAAAGTGGAGCCATCCATTTATGTCTCTCCTTTCAGATGTAGGGCTTCGACTCCCTGTAATGCAAAACGATTGATTAATGAACCGCTCCACTATGGATATATCCAGTAGGAATATAATCCAACAAGAGCATCATCATTCTTGATATCCTTTGCATTACTTTCAGTGAAGTGTCGAAGTTCACATCTGTGGATATGGCGAAAATGCGCTTTCTTTCGGCAAACCGTTCTATCGGTTTGCGAGTGCAAAAATACGAACATTTTCGGAATTGGCGAAATATTTTTTCCGGCGGGTGCGGAAATTGTCGTATTTTTGCAGTCAGAAAACAACACTGCAATGGAATACATATTCGAGAACAGGGAGCGGGTGCGCGACTATGAGTGCGACCTGCAGGGCATAGTGAACAATGCCAACTATCAGCATTATATGGAGCACTCGCGGCACCGCTTTATCGAGGAGCGCGGGGTGAGCTTTGCCGAGCTGCACGCGGAGGGCATCGATGTGGTGGTGGCGCGATTCGAGATACAATACAAGACGCCGCTGCGCCCCAACGACGAATATATCTGCCGCCTGCGCCCCGAGAAGCAGGGCGTGCGGTACGTGTTCCACCAGGCCATCTTCCGCGCCAGCGACAACACGCTGTGCGCCAAGGCCAAGGTGGACTGCGCCGTAACGATGGATGGCCGGCTTGTGGCCGGCCATCCGAAGCTTGACGCGCTGTTAGGGTAGCTTTATCCTAGGAAGCCCTCGGACTTGAGTCGCGACACAATATCGCGCTTGGACATGGAGGCTTGCTCGGACTTGTCGTAAATCGCGACCAGCACCACCGACCCGGCACTGACACGGGTAACCACCGTGTATGTAATCACGCGCGCACCCGCACTTTTGCCTTTGCCCTTTGAGGTGATGGCCAGACGAATCTTGCGGAGGCCGTCGCCAAGGTCGGTGCCCAGTTGGGGATTGGCCTCTAGATCTTTGAGCAGACGAGCATAATCATCTCTCATAGACCGATAGCGCTTGGCAAGTGCCTTGAGATCTCTGCCGAAGCCTGCAGAGTTTACAATGCTACAACTCATTCAACAATTCCTCCGCTGATGGCAATTCTATCAATCCCTGCTCATAAAGCTTGGCTTCGCGCACACCCTCGACAATGGTGTCGAGGATATACTCTTTGGTGCCACGCTTGGGTTTGGCTTTCTTGACGGGTTTTGGTTCCGCCTTGGGAAGGGGATTGTCGTACTTGAAACCCATGCCGTTGAGCATCTTGGTGAAGAGGTCGTAATAGGGCGTGGGGACGTCGACGGTGATAGGGCGCGTTGTGGGGCTCATAGCGGTTTGTTTCTGGGTATAACGTGAACAGAGTGGATTTATTGTTACTCCACATTGAGAATGTAGTAGTTCTTCTTGCCTTTCTGGACGAGGATGCAGCCGGAGGCGAGGACGTCGGCAGAGGTGAGGGTGCATCCCTCCCCTACTTTCTGCTTGTTGACAGAGATGGAGTTCTGCTTCAGCTCGCGGCGAATCTCGCCCTTGGAGGCGAACATGCCCACCTCGGCGGCGAGGTCGACCAGCGAGGCACCGGCCTCGATGGAGGCGCGGCTGACGGAGAACTGGGGAACGCCCTCGAAGACGCCGTCAAGGGTCTTGCGGTCGAGGCCGTTGAGCTGCTCGGTGGTGCCTTTGCCAAAGAGGATCTCGGAGGCGGCGATGGCGGTGTTGTAGGCGGCCTCGCCGTGGACGCGGATGGTGATGTCCTTGGCCAGGGCTTTCTGAAGGATGCGCTGCTCGGGAGCCTCGGCGTGCTGCTTCTCCAGGGCCTCGATCTCCTCACGGCCGAAGAGGGTGAAGATGCGGATGTAGCGGGCGGTGTCGACATCGGAGCAATTGAGCCAGAACTGGTAGAACTTGTAGGGCGAGGTGCGCTCGGCGTCGAGCCACACGTTGCCGCCCTCGGTCTTGCCGAACTTGGTGCCGTCGGCTTTGGTGATGAGCGGGCAGGTGAGGGCGAAGGCTTCACCGCCTTCCATGCGACGGATGAGCTCGGTGCCGGTGGTGATGTTGCCCCACTGGTCGGAGCCGCCCATCTGCAAGCGGCAGCCCTTGGTGCGGTAGAGGACGAGGAAGTCGTAGCCCTGGAGCAGCTGGTAGCTGAACTCGGTGAACGAGATGCCGGTCTCCAGGCGCTTCTTGACGCTGTCCTTGGTCATCATATAGTTGACGGTGATGTGCTTGCCCACGTCGCGGATAAAGTCTAGGAAAAGGTAGTCCTTCATCCAGTCGTAGTTGTTGAGTATCTCGGCGCCGTTGACGGGGTTGTCGAAGTCGAGAAATCGCGAGAGCTGCCCCTTGATGCAGTCGACGTTGTGCTGTATTTCGTCGGGTGTGAGCAGCTTGCGCTCGGCGGCCTTGAAGGAGGGGTCGCCAATCATGCCGGTGGCGCCGCCGACGACGGCCAGCGGCTTGTGGCCGGCCATCTGGAGGTGCTTGAGCAGCATGATGGAGACGAGGTGGCCGATATGGAGGCTGTCGGCGGTGGGGTCGATGCCGACGTAGGCGGTGGTTACTTCTTTGTTGAGCTGGTCCTCGGTGCCGGGCATGATGTCGTGAATCATGCCGCGCCAGCGGAGCTCTTCTACGAGGTTTGTATTCATATATATATATTATATTGTATTCATTAATTTAATGAAAGGAGGCACTGCCTGCGGGCGGTACCTCCTTTTCAGTGCTAGTTTACGCCCTGCGTTTAGCGCACCATCATCTTGGTGGCAGCGGTGTGGCCGCCGATGATGACGTTGACCAGATACATGCCGTTGGCGAGGTTCTGGGTCTGGAGGGTATAGAGGTTCTCACCCTCGGAGGCGAAGCCAAGCTGGCGGTCGATGACGCAGCGGCCATTGAGGTCGTAGACACGGATGGTGGCCATGCCGGCAACAGCGGAACGGACATTGAGGTGAGCCTCGGTGCTGACAGGGTTGGGATAGAGGCTGACGCTGTTGAGGCCGATGCTGTTGACGGTGGGGATGTTGACGGGGGTGTAGTCGACAGAGTCAACGATTTCGTTCACGGTGTCGGTAACATAGGTCATGTCCATGAAGATACCGCGGCCGTAGGTGCCGAAGTAGATGGCGCGGGGCCATTTGGTCTTGGCGAAAACATTGCTGTCGGGCGTGATGCCGGTGTGGGTGAGGCTGCGGCGGATGGGCAGCTTCTTGGTCTGCTGGACGATTGCCGTTACAGGCATGTCAGGGATGTTCTCATAGACCTGCCAGGCGGCGGCGCCCTGCTTGGTGTAGACACCGTTGGCGGTGCCGACATAGATGGTGCCGGTGGAGTCTTCGGCAAGAGCGCAGAAGGCGGGCACGCCGGCCATGCCGTCGATGGGCATCTGGGTGATAGTGCTCCAGTTGGTGCGGGGATTGTCGATGACAGCCACGTTGGCATAGTTCTCGGAGTTGTCGTCGAAGGTGAGGATCAGGCGGTCTCTACCTTCGCGAGGATCGATGGCCAGAGAGCTGATAGGACGGGGGAAGTAGACAGAGCCGTCGACGAGGAAGGTGTCGATCGTGAGGCGGTATTCGGCGACGTAGTCCTGGCTGGTGGCGCGCATGATGTTGAAGTTGTACTGCGAGAAGTCGACATTCTCGAAGCCGCTGATGCGGAAGAGCATGGACTGGCGGGTCTCGGTGTCGTAGGCGCTGACGTAGACATTCAAGCCGTCGCGGCTGATAACAGCATTGCGGGGGTAGAGGTTCGCGGTGGGAGTGCCTTCGACGCGGGCGATGGTCATGATGGGGCTCCAAAGGTGGTGGCGCTCCATCATGGAGTAACGCCCCGACTGATCGCCGATGGTGTACTCTTCGCTGTTGTAGACCTTGGTGAAGTCGGTGGGAGCCCAGGAGTAGTATACAGCGCGCTTGGTGGGGGGCTGGGGGCCGTTTTGGCCCTCGTTGATGCGGTCGGCGATGCAGACCATGCGGGACTGGATGGGGTTGAGGACGTCGACCGAGTCGCCGGCCAGCTGGGCGGAGGGGAAGGTGTACTCGAAAGGATAGTTGTTATGGGCGCGCGAGTGGAAGTTAACCTTGTCGCCGCGTTGGATGCGGAACTTGGTACCGCGGTCGCTTCCGTAGACGGTATCGTTGACCCAAAGGGTGTCGTTGCCACGGATGATGTAGCCGAGGGTGTCGACACCCTGGCGGATGGTCTGATTGAAGATCGTGTTCTTGTCGGTCTCCCAGAGGTAGATGCTGCCGATTTCGGGGCCACCGTAAACATCTTTGGTCATGAAGTTGGTGCCGATGGTCCAGGTGGTGGTGTTGGTGTAGTCGAGGTAGTCGGCATAGGTGCGGCCTATTTCGCCGTCGGCATTGGAGGTGAAGATGGTGCGACGGTTCTGGGGTGCATACTGCTGGAATGCAGAGGCTGCGGTGGCGCCGCCGGTACCTACACGCCAAATGACGTTGGCGGTGTGGTTGAGGTTGCCTCTGGAGCCGTTGTCGAACCACGAGATGGTGGGCTGGCCACCGACATGGGTGAAGTGGGGCTCGATGATGGCGCTGGAATTGTCGCGGATACCGGAGATAAGGCTGCCGTCGGGGCTGACGGAGACAGAGTTGATGGCGGCGGCGTTGAGGCCGCGGTTGGAACTGGCGAAATAGTAGAATTCCTTGGTGGTGCCGAATACGCCACCGTCAGTGCCGATGTAGTAGAGGAAGTCGGAATACTCAAACCTTTCGCCGTTGACGATTCTGGAGATGAGGGTGAGGGCAGGGACGATGCAATGGATGCCGGAGTGGACATAGACCGAGGAGTTGTAGACGGAGGACATGAAGTCGCCGCCCATGCCCATGAGCGAGTACTCACAGTAGGAGGCGTTGGTCCACTGGTAGAGGGCGCCGGGGACGTAGCCCTGGCCGATCCAGATTTCGTCACCGGCGATGATGAGGCGTCGGGCGTTGGCGGGGTCAACAGCCATGGCGCCGGAGTGGCGGCCGGAGGTGTAGAGCAGCGGGGTAACGGTGCTGGTGGCGATGGCGCTCCAGTGCTGCTGGTCGGTGGTGAGGTAGACATTCTCCATGCGGCCGTTGGCGTCGATGGTCATGGCGTAGACGTAGGTGGGGTCGGTCGGCGAGACGGCGAGGCGGATGCGCTGGGCGGCGTGGAATGCCTCGTTGGTGGTGGTGAGGCGGGTTACACGCACATTGGCGGCGGCCACGTCGCCGATGCGGAAGAGTTCGTAGGGGGCGCTGAAGTAGGCGAGGCGGAGCTGGCGGGCGATTTTAATCTCATCGACAGCACCTTCGCGGATGCGCTCGGGCGAGGCGTTGAGCCAGTTGCCGACATTGGAGGGGTTGGCAACGGTCCAGCGGTAGAGGCCGAGAGGCGTGGCGGCATAGAGATACATGGTGCTGTTCTCGCTGTTGTAGTAGTAGTCGATGCCGTTGACAGCCCAGAAGTCGGAGCCGCTGGTCTCGGGCAGGAGGGTGAACTGGGCCGACTCGGGGTCGAAGCGGAAGAGGCCCCTGCCGCTGGCAGACATACGGCTATAGTTGGAGGTCGACTGGACAAAGGCGTCGCCGGTGCCGAAATAGAGGGCTCCGTCGGGGCCCTGCACCATGCAGGAGATGGGGAGGACCACCTCGCGGTCGTTGGCGCGGTAGGGGATGTAGTGCCAGATGGAGGTGTCGGCCAGGCGTTCGGCCTGTTCGTCGGTGCGGCCGAGGGCGAGGTAGAGGTTCTTCACGTAGTCGCGCTTGTTCGAACGGTAGTACAGGCCACCGGTAACCGAACCAGCGAAGAGGGAGGTGCCAGTGGTGTCGCGCACGTCGACAACGATGCTCGACACCTCACCGCTGATATTGGTGGGGCCGACTTCGTGGAAAATGCTATCCTTTTGCGTTCCGGATTGGGCGCTAGCAACGCCTCCGGCCAAAGTCATCAGGCCCACAACGAGGCCGAGCAGTACTTTGTTTCTTTTCATAAGTGATTATTTATTAATTAGTTATTTTATTTTCACACTGAATAATTAACGCACAAAGATACACATATTTTTGCATATACAAAGAAAAAAGTGATGCCAAGGGCCAAAAAAGTTTTCAACAGCCACGGTCGGAGGTGCTCATCCAGGGCGGGGCGACGGAGGGCGGACGGCAGGGACCCTCTAGGGGAACGGTAGGGGAATGGTAGGGGAATACAAAGGCTCTGGAAGGATATGGTAGCTTATGGAACCCTTGGCGGGAGACAATCCCTCAACTCACTCATAATCAATATGCGAAACAAAAAAATACGACCACAGGGCAATAAAATCGCCCTATAGGAGTTAATGGGATGTCAATTTGAAAAACAAAAAAGCATCTCGAAAATATGGAACCCATTAACATTCAAGAACTGAACGAACGCATCGGCCGCGAGAGCGCCTTTGTGGACGTGTTGCAGATGGAGCTCGGCAAACAGATTGTGGGGCAGAAGCACATGGTGGAGAGCCTGATGATCGGCCTGCTGAGCAACGGACACGTGCTGCTGGAGGGTGTCCCCGGACTGGCCAAGACACTCACTATCACCACGCTGGCCCGCGCCATCGACGCCAAATTCAGCCGCATACAGTTCACGCCCGACCTGCTGCCCGCCGACCTGCTGGGCACCATGATCTACAGCCAGAAGAGCGAGCAGTTCCAGGTGAAGAAGGGCCCGATATTCAGCAACTTCATCCTGGCCGACGAAATCAACCGCGCCCCCGCCAAGGTACAGAGCGCCCTGCTCGAAGCCATGCAGGAGCGCCAGGTAACCATCGGCGAGCAGACCTTCCGCCTCGAGGAGCCGTTCCTCGTCATGGCCACCCAGAACCCCATCGAGCAGGAGGGCACCTATCCCCTGCCCGAGGCGCAGGTGGACCGCTTCATGCTGAAGGTGGTCATCACCTACCCCAGGCGCGACGAGGAGCGCCTCATCCTGCACCAGGCTATCAGCGGCGAGCGCATGCAGCAGCAACAACCCATCCTCAAACCCGCCGACATACTGAAAGCCAGAGAGTTGGTGCGCGAGGTGTACATGGATGAGAAAATCGAGACCTACATCACCGACATCGTCTTCGCCACCCGCTTCCCCGAGCAGCACGGGCTGGAGAAACTCAAGCCGCTCATCAGCTACGGCTCGTCGCCGCGCGGCAGCATCAACCTGGCCGCCGCCGCCAAGGCATACGCCTTCCTCAAACGCCGCGGCTACGTCATCCCCGAGGACGTGCGCGCCATCGCCATGGACGTGCTGCGCCACCGCATCGGCCTCACCTACGAAGCCGAAGCCGAGAACGTTACGAGCGAAGAACTGGTGAACGAAGTGCTCAACCGCGTGGATGTGCCGTGAAAAGGCCTCACCCCCACCCCCTCTCCTGCGAGGAGAGGGGAGTTGAATGTCAATATCAACCATCGTGAGCAAAAAAGACAACACATACGAGAACGGGCTATCCACTTCCCTCTCCTCGCAGGAGAGGGGCACGGGGGAGAGGCCGGACATCATCAAGAAAGTCCGCAAAATCGAAATCAAGGCGCGCGGGCTGTCGCAGCAGATGTTCAGCGGCGAGTACCACTCGGCCTTCAAGGGACGCGGCATGGTGTTCAGCGAGGTGCGCGAGTACCAGTACGGCGACGACGTGCGCAACATCGACTGGAACGTAACCGCCCGCCTGGCGCACCCCTACGTCAAGGTCTTCGAGGAGGAGCGCGAGCTGACGGTGATGCTGCTGGTGGACGTCAGCGGCTCGAACCGCTTCGGCACCCACAACCAGTTCAAGGAAGAGCTGGCCGCCGAGGTAGCCGCCACGCTGGCATTCAGCGCCATAGCCAACAACGACAAGGTGGGCGTCATCCTCTTCAGCGACCGCATCGAGAAATTCATCCCGCCCAAGAAAGGCCGCTCCCACATCCTGCGCATCATACGCGAACTGATTACCTATCGCCCCGAAAGCAACGGCACCGACATCGCGCTGGCGCTAGGCTACTTCGCCAACGTCATCAAGAAACGCTGCACCACATTCCTGCTCTCCGACTTCTACGCCACAGGCTACGCCGACGCCGTCAAGCTGGCCGCCGGCAAGCACGACCTGGTGGCGCTGCGGCTCGTCGACCGCCGCGAGGAGCAGCTGGAGAACCTCGGCCTGGTGAAATTCTACGACCCCGAAAGCAGCCGCACCCTGTGGGTCGACACCGGCAGCGCCGCCGTGCGCCACCAGGTGAACGCCCGCTTCGCCGACCACCAGCGCGAGGTGGACACGGTGATGAAACGCTACGGCGTCGACATGGCCACCATGCACACCGGCGAGGATTTCGTCAAGCCGCTCAAGGCATTGCTTTCTCGGAGGAGTTAAGGAGTAAGGAGGTAAGGAGACAGGAGTTAAGGAGTTAAGGAGTTAAGGAGTTAAGGAGTTAAGACAAATGATAAAGATGAAACTTGAACATAACATTATAGTTTTGGTGGCACTATGCAGTCTGCTGCCGGCCACGCTGCGCGGGCAGGCCGTGGCCACGCTCAGCGCCGACACCATCCTGCTGGGCGACCAGACCACCCTCACGGTGCGGCACGCCCGCAACTACCCCTCCACCGACATGCTCACGAGCGGCGGCATCGTGGCCCTCGGCCAACAGTTCGACACCGCCGCCAACACCCAGACCACCGTGCTGACCAGCTTCGAGCCCGGCGAGCGCTACGTGCGCCTCGGCCCCGACGATTCGCTGCGGCTGGTGGTGCTCGATGTGGAAGTAGATACCTCGGCCAACGCCGAAATCCGCGACATCGCCGACATCGAGCGCGTTCCCTACACCTTCTGGGAGGTGTTCCGCTGGGTGCTGCTGGCCCTGGCCGTGCTGGCCGTGGGCTTCCTGGCCTGGTGGCTCTACACCCACCGCCGCAAGATACAGGAGGTGCTGGGCACCGCCGAACCCGTCGACACCCGCACCCCGGAGCAGCGCGCCCTCGACACCCTCGAGGCGCTGCGCAACCAAAAACTGTGGCAGAGCGGCAAGGTGAAGGAATACCACACCGAGCTGACCGACGCCGTGCGACGCTTCATCGAGGAAAGCACCGCCATCCGCGCCACCGACATGACCAGCGACGAGACAGTGGAGGAAATTGAAAATTTAAAATTGAGAATTGAAACCTCACTGCTGGAAGATATTTTCCGAACGGCCGACCTGGTGAAATTCGCCAAGAGCGAGCCCCTGCCCCACGAGCACGACCGCTCGATGGCCAACGCCGTGGAGTTCGTCAAGCAGATGTGGCAGCATGTGAAACCGCAAGAAGAGGAGGCGCAGCATGAGTAACATCACCTTCGCCCACCCGTGGTTCCTGCTGGGACTGCTGCTGGTTCCGCTGATGGTGGCGTGGTACGTGTGGCGCTACCGCAAGCAGGAAGCCGCCCTGCAGCACTCCAACATCTCGCTGTTCGACGGCGTGCGCCGCAGCCTTCGTGTCCGCCTGCGCTGGTTGCCCTACGCCCTGCGCGTGGTAGCCGTGGCGGCCATGGTGGTGGCGCTGGCGCGCCCGCAAAGCCAGCTCAGCCGCCAGGAGATGACGGTGGAGGGCATCGACGTGGTGCTGGCCATGGACATCTCGGGTTCGATGCTGGCCGAGGATTTTCGCCCCAACCGCCTCGAAGCCGCCAAGAAGGTGGCCGCCGACTTCATCGAAGGGCGCAAGAACGACCGCATGGGCCTGGTGGTCTTCGCCGGCGAGGCGTTCACCCAGGTGCCGCTGACCATCGACCACCAGGTGCTGCTCAAGCAGCTGGGCGCCGTCAAGAGCGGCATCACCCGCGACGGCACCGCGCTGGGCGACGGCCTGGCCACCGCCATCAACCGCATCAAAGACAGCGAGGCCGAGAGCAAGGTCATCATACTGCTCACCGACGGTGTGAACAACCAAGGCAGCGTCGACCCCCTATCGGCCGCCGAGATTGCCGCCCTGTACAACATACGCCTCTACACCATCGGCGTCGGCGCCCGCGGCAAGGCGCCATTCCCCTTCCGCGACCAGTTCGGACGCGTGCACTACCAAAATATCGACGTGGAAATCGACGAAGACCTTATGAAGCAGATGGCCGCCGCCACGGGCGACGGGCAGTACTTCCGCGCCACCAACAAGAAAGCCCTCGAACAGATTTTCGACCAAATCGACGAGATGGAGACCTCGAAAATCGACGTAACCCAGTACGCCCAGACCCGCGACGAGCACCAGCCGTGGCTGTGGCTGGCCGCCATCGCCCTCCTCCTCGAGGCGCTGCTGCGCTATGTATGGCTGAAACGATAGAACACTAAAGATGATACATTTCGAACATATAGAATATTTATGGCTGCTGCTTGCGGTGCCGCTGCTGGCCCTGGTGTGGGCCTTCTACCAGTGGCGCTCGCGCCGCCGCCTGGAGCAGTGGGCCGACAAGGGCATGTTCCCGCGGCTGCTGCCCGATGAGAAACGCTGGCGCCCCATCGCCAAGCTCACCCTCACCCTGCTCGGCCTCGCCCTGCTCATCGTGGCGCTGGCCAACCCCCAGTTCGGCACCAAGATAGAGAAAGGCAAGCGCGCCGGCAGCGACATCGCCATCTGCCTCGACGTCTCCAACTCGATGATGGCCGAGGACATACAGCCCAACCGCCTGGAGCGCAGCAAGCGCGTCATCAGCACCCTGCTGTCGTCGCTGACAGGCGACCGTGTGTCGCTCATCGTCTTTGCCGGCACGAGCTACATCCAGATGCCGCTCACCAACGACTACTCCGCCACCAAACTCTTCCTCGACCAGGTGTCGTGCGACATGATAGCCTCGCAGGGCACCGCCATCGGCGACGCCATCGACAAGGCGATGCAAACTTTCGGCTACGGCGACCCCGACCGCGAGTGGGTCTCCAACAAAGGCCGCACCATCATCGTCATCAGCGACGGCGAGAACCACGAGGACGACGCCATCGACGCCGCCCGCAACGCCCGCAAGCAGGGCGTCTCGGTCTCCACCATCGGCATGGGCCTGCCCACCGGAACCCCCATCCCCGAATACAGCCCCCGCGGCCGCACCAACAACTACAAGCGCAACAAGGAAGGCTCCATCGTCATGACCAGCCTCAACGAACAGATGCTGCGCGACATAGCCTCGGCCGGCGACGGCCTCTACCTGCACGCCGCCGGCGCCTCCACCTCGCTCTCCGAACTCACCAGGATGATCGACGGGCTGGAAAAAGAGGAATTCGGCGAGGCGGTGTTCAGCCAGTACGAAAGCCGCTACCGCTGGCCGCTGGCGGCAGGACTGCTCTGCCTGCTGGCCGAAATCATCCTCTTCGAGCGCAGGAACAAAAAAATCAAGCTTTTCGAACAATGAAACACAAAGCCGAAAAACTAGTTATACTAATTCTTCTAGTTTTACTAGGAATACTTGACCCCGCCCGCGCGCAGGCCGACCGCCACCTGATGCGCGACGGCAACCGCCAATACAAACAGCAGCGCTACGACCAGGCCGAGCTCAACTACCGGCGCGCCCTGGAGACCGACAGCCTGGACCGCCGCGGGCACTACAACCTCGGCAACGCCCTCTACCGCCAGGAGAACTACGCCGACGCCCTGCGCCACTACGACCAGACCCTGCAGCGCACCGACCTGACCGATGCCCAGCGCGCCACCACCCTCCACAACCGCGGCAACGCCAGCCTGCAGGCCGGCCGCAAAGACCCCCAGCAGGCACAGCAGCACTTCCAGCAGGCCATCCAATCATACCAGGACGCCCTCAAGCTTAACCCCAAGAACGACGACACGCGCTACAACCTGGCCCTCGCCCGCCGACTGTTGCAGCAAAGCCAGCAACAGCAACAACAAAACCAACAGCAACAGCAGGACAAACAAGACAAACAAGACCAGCAACAGAACCAACAACAGCAGCAGGGAGACAACAAGCAGGAGCAAAAAGAGCAGCAGCAGAACCAGCAACAGCAACAAAACCAAGACCAACAGCAGGGGCAGGAGAAAGAAACCCAGAAACAGCCCCGCCCCAACCAACAGAAGAAACAGGATGCCGAGCGCATGCTGGAAGCCGTCAAAAACAACGAACGCCAAACCCTCAAAGACCAAACCAAGAAACTGCAGGTCGCCAGTGGAAAACATAGCGACAAAGACTGGTAGCCTGAGAAAAAGTAACCAAATTTTCCCATATGGGAAATAATGGGAAAGGGCCTATGTGTTCCCCTAGAGAACCCCTACCACTCCCCTAGAGAGTCCCCACCCTCCACCGCCCAAACCTCCCGCCCACCCGAACAAACACAATAGACAGACAATGAAAAGAATAACCGCAATACTCACCCTCCTGCTCCTGACATGCGGTGCCTGGGCGCAGGAAATGACCGTCCAGGCCCCGAAACAGGTCTATGTGGGCGACAACTTCACCGTCCGCTTTGTGGTGAACGACAAGGCCTCCGACTTCCGCGGCCCCAGCTTCCAAGGATTCCGCGTGTACAACGGCCCCTCGCAGTCGTCGCAGACCAGCATGAGTTTTATCAATGGCCAGATGTCGCGCTCCTCGTCCACCACCTTTTCCTACACCCTGGGCGCCACCGACGAGGGCACATTCACCATCGGACCTGCCAGTTGTACTGCTGACGGCAAAAGGCTGGAGTCGAAGAGTGTGAGCATCAAGGTAGAAAAAATGACCCAGGCACAGCAGCAGCAACGCCAGCAGCAACAACGCCAGCGCCAAGCCTACGACCCCTGGGCGCAGCAGCCGCAGGAGGCTTCGACGGTCGACGAGAAGACGCTCTTCGCCCGCACCTCGGTCTCCAACGCCAACCCCTACCAAGGCGAGCAGATTATCATCACGTACAAGGTCTACTCCCAGATACCCATCCGCCAGTACGCCATCGACAAGCTGCCCGGCAACCGCGGCTTTTGGGCCGAAGACCTCAGCGCCAACCAGCGGGACATCAAACAATACACCGAAACCCTCGACGGCCGCCAGTACATGGTGTTCGAAATCCGCAAAGGAGCCCTCTTCGCCCAGGAGAGCGGCCGCCTCACCATCGAGCCGCTGGACCTCAACGTGCTGGCCATGGTTCGCGCCCAACGCCGCCGCACCGGCAGCATCTGGGACATCTTCGACGACCCCTTCTTCAACATGGCCCAGGCCGTGGAGTACCCACTGCACACCCAAAAGCTCGCCGTCAACGTCAAGCCCCTCCCCAACCGGCCCGACGACTTCAGCGGCGCCGTGGGCAGCTTCTCGGTCAAAGGCGGGCTCAACCTGGACCGTGTCAAAGCCAACGAGGCGCTCACTTACCGCCTCACCGTCTCCGGCTCAGGCAACCTCATGCTCGTAACCCCGCCCACGCCCCAGTTCCCCTCCTCGTTCGAGGTCTACGACCCCCAGATTGAGGACAACATCAAGCGCACCGACAACGGCGTCAGCGGCAGCCGCACCTACGAATGGGTGCTCATCCCCCGCACACAGGGCAACTTTACCATCCCCGCCTACCGCTTTGTCTATTTCGACCCCACGACCCAGCAGTACAGCACCCTCACCATCGACGCACAGCAGGTGCAGGTGGACAAAGGAGCCAACACCACGTCGGCCTACAGCCCCAAGGACGACGTGCGCCTGCTGAACCAGGACATCAACTACATCCATCCGACCGGCAAACTGAAACCCATACGCACCGAAGACCACGCCGGCCTGCCCTTCTACCTCGCCGCCATACTCATCATACTGGCCGCCATCATCGCCGTCATCTATGGCCGCCACCGCCAAGCCGCCAGGCAGGACATCGCCGGCCTGCGCCTGAAACGCGCCACCCGCATGGCACGCCGCCGCCTAAAGAAGGCATCCTCTTTCCTCGGCCCCGGCAATACCGACCGCTTTTACGAGGAGATATACAAGGCCATCTGGGGCTGCCTGGCCGACAAGTACAACATTGAACTCTCGCAGCTCAACCGCGACACCGTCGCCGCCTGCCTGACCGACAAGCAGGTAGCCGACACACAACAGCAGCGCATCATGAAGGTGCTGCAGGATGTCGACATCGCCCGCTTCGCCCCTGGCGACGCAGAGACGCAGAAACAAGCCGTCTACACCGAAGCCCTCCTCATGATAGCCGAACTTTAAACCACACGCCACCCATGAAAAAGACAGTCCTTATCATACTGCTCGCCCTGTGCCTCCCGTCCGCATGGAGCCAGACCGCCGAGACCCTTGCCCACCAGGCCGACGAACTATACCGCCACGGAGCCTACGATTCCTCCGCCGCACTCTACGAAGAGGCCCTCGCGGAAGGTTTCACCTCGGCCGAACTGCACTACAACCTTGGCAACGCCTACTACCGCCTCGAACAGCTGGGGCAGGCCATCCTGCACTACGAGCGCGCCCTGCGCCTCAAACCCACCATGAAAGAGGCCAAAGAGAACCTGGCACTGGCCAACAGCAAGACCCAGGACCGCATCACCGAACTGCCGCGCCTGTTTCTGGTCAACTGGTACAACGCACTCAGCACCCACATCACACCACGCACATGGCGCATAATCTGGATCGTACTCTTCGCCCTGCTGGCCGCCGCCATCGCCACCTTTTTGCTCAGTCATGAACTCTCGCTTCGCAAAGCCACATTCTCCCTCGCCATCGCATCGGCAGTGCTGCTCCTACTGGCCACCGTGCTACTCCTCTCATCCACACACCACTTCAACGCCCACGCCGAAGCCATCGTCATCGAAGAAGCCATCGCCGTGCGCAACTCGCCCGAACAGCAGAGTCTCGAAAAACTCATCCTCCACGAAGGCACCAAGGTCAGCATCACCGAAAGCCTCGCCGGATGGGAGAAAATCACCCTCGCCGACGGCACCACCGGCTGGTGCGAAAGCCACAACATAGAACGGATATGAAACCACTCGCCCTCCTCGCAGCCCTCCTCCTCGCCCTCCCCGTAGCAGCCCAAGACATACGCTACGAGACCGACGAGCAGTGCGGCTGCGACATCATCTACGTCGACGGCATCGAGACCACCAAGGAGACCGACAGCGACGGCACCGTCCGCTACGGCTTCCGCCGCGAGGACGGACGCGTCATCGTGCCCAATCGCTACAAATACGTAGACCGCTTCTACGGCACCTACTGCAAAGTATGGCTCGACGACACACTGGCCGGCCTCATCGACACCACTGGGCGCGAAGTCATACCCTGCCAATACACCGCCGTCGACTACCCCTCCGAAAACCGCATCTGGGTCTCCCGCGGAGGACTCACCGGCTTCGCCAACCTCGACGGCACCCTCGTCATCCCCCTGCAATACCCCTACGCCAGCCCCTTCTCCGAAGGACGCGCGCCCATCGGCATCGTCTTCGACGAATTCACCGTGCTCTGCACCTACATCGACACCAACGGGCGCCAGCTCTTCGACGCCATCTACCAGAACACCATGCCCTACAAAGACGGATACGCCCCCGTCTACCGCTACGACCGCTGGGGCATCATCGACCGCGACGGCAAAGAAATGCTGCCCAACATCTACGAGCACCTCTCCACCGCCGACCACGGCACCTTCTTCGCCGGCGACGAATACGGAATGGCGCTCTTCGACTACACCTTCAAACCCCTCACCCCCTTCCACTACCAACCCATCACCACTGTCAGCGACCGTCGCATCGGCGTCCTGCGCAACGACAAATACGGATTCCTCGACCTCCGGGGCAAAGAAGCCATCCCCTGCATCTACGACGAAATCGGCCGCTTCCACCTCGGCCGCGCCATGGTGCGCCTCGGTGACCGCTACGGCATCATCGACACCACAGGCACCCTCGTCCTCCCCCTGCAATACCAGAACAGCAAAAAAAGCGCCCACCTATACACCTACCACGACAGTCTCGCCCTCGTCGAACAGAACGGACACTTCGGATACGTCAACCTCCAGGGCCAGCTCACCATCCCCTTCCACTTCACCGCCGCCTTCCCCTTCCACGAGGGGCTCGCCCCCGTGCAGCACAACGGCCGCTGGGGCTACATCGACACCCACGGCGACATCTACCTCCCCTTCATCTTCGACATCGCATCCCCATTCGAATACGGCCGTGCCGAAATCATATACAACGGCGACATACGCTACATAGACCGCAGCGGTCGCTGCGTGAAAAACTGCGGAGGCATCATCGCCTTCCGCGACATAAACGAGAAATGAAAAATGGAAAACGAGATTGCGACACATGAAGGCCGTGTGACGGCGGTCAAAGAGGGACGCGTCACGGTGCAGATACGCTCTGTCAGCGCCTGCGCATCGTGCCAAGCCCACGGAAAATGCGGATTTGCCGACGCCAAGGACAAAACACTCGACATACCCACCGACGATTGGAAGTGCTACACTGAAGGACAGACCGTCAGCGTCCGTATCAGCCAGGGGCGCGGCCTGCTAGCCGTGTGGATTGCCTACATCCTGCCAGCCCTGCTGCTGCTGGGTGTCATCATAGGGCTCTCGCTGGCGGGCCTGTCCGAACCCGTTGTCATCGGAAGCACCTTCGGCGTGCTGGCACTCTACGTGTTGGCACTCTACATCCTCCGCCACCGCATCAACACCAAATTCACCCTCCAAATAACCCCCAACCCTAAACACTAATGTGTGATTGCGTCAATGCGTCAATGCGTGATTGTGTTATTGCGTTAATGCGTCAATGCGTGAGTGCTGGCGCAACAAACACTAACGCCATAACACAATCACACACTAACACAATCACACACTAACGCAATAACACAATCACCATGCTAATCCTAGGCATCGACCCCGGCACCCTCATCCTCGGCTACAGCCTCCTCGACACCGAAGGCCCACAGCCTCGCATCGTCGCCATGGACGTCCTCTACCTCAAAAAAATACCCGAATTCAACCTCCGCATACGGCGCATCTTCGAAAGTACCCTCCGCCTCATCGACTCCTTCCACCCCGACCACCTGGCCATCGAAGCACCCTTCTTCGGTAAAAACGTCCAGTCCATGCTCAAACTCGGCCGCGCACAAGGCGTCGCCATCGCCGCTGCCATCAGCCGCGACCTCTCCATCACCGAATACGAACCCTCCGTCATCAAACAACACATCACCGGCAACGGCAACGCCTCCAAACAACAGGTCGCCACCATGCTGCAATCCATACTGCAATTCGACCAGACACCTACCTACCTCGACGCCACCGACGCCCTCGCCGTAGCCTACACCTGCCACCTCCAGATGACCAACCCCCTCGCCGACCTCCGCAGCCAGCTCGCACCCAAAAAGAAAACCCGCAAATCAGCCAAACAACAATGGACAGACTTCCTCAACCAAAACCCAGAGAGAATAAAATGAAACGTGTGATTGCGTTAATGCATCAATGCGTGAGTGCTGGCGTAACAAACACTAACGCAATAACACAATCACACATTAACGCAATCATCTTCATCATCCTCATAGTTCTCACCTCCTGCCGGCACAAACCCGCCAACCGTCAGTTCGACCCCCAGAAAGTCGCCTTCACCGCCAGCACCTCACAGCTGCTCGACGGACAACTATACCCTGCCCTCATCCTCGCACCCTCCTCACTCACCACCCAACACTCCCCACTCACCGCACCCATCACCGTAACCCTCAACTCCCCGGCCGACAACGCACTCCTCCGCATCGTCATCGACTCCTCCGCACTCAACTACGTAACCACCTTCCAGGAAACACTACCCCAGCGCGCACACACCTACACCTTCACCCCCGACGTCAAATGGAAATACGACGCCCTGCTCAACCTACGACAACCATGCCCCATCGACCTCACCCTCACCTGCTACATCAACGACGAACCCGTCGACATCAAAAACATCCGCCTCAACGCACGTCCCATCAACGAATGCCCACTCTCACTCCGCTCCAACGACACACTCCTCGACACACGCTACCTCTTCGCAGCCTACGTCAACGAAGACCACCCCTACATACAGCAGATACTCACCGACATCCTCGACCAGAACCCACACCTCCGCCTCACCGGCTACCAGCACGGCCCCGACAACGTAACCGCACAGGTACAGGCCGTATGGCAATACGCACTCCAGCGCGGCATCACCTACGCATCCATCTCCTGCACCTCCAACCCCTCACCCCGCGCCAACGTACAGCACATACGCTTCTTCGACGAAATCTACCGCAACCGCCAGGCCAACTGCATCGACGCCTGCGTCTTCTTCGCCTCCATCCTCCGCAAAATCGGCCTCAAACCCGTCATCTTCGTCGAGCCCTGCCACGCCTACCTCGGCTACTACACCGACCGCGACCGCCGCAACATAGCACTCCTCGAAACCACCATCACCTCTTGGGTCAACCTCCCCGACCTGGAACGACGCCTCCCCACCGACTCCACACAGATACAAACCGTCGCCAAATACCTCTCCCAGCAGCAGCTGCAGCAATGGCACGACGGCAACCTCACCCTCCAGCAGCTCAAACAAGCCGTCGCCCTCAGCCTCTTCCAGAAAGCCTCCGCCTACAACCAGGAAACCCACCGCGCCAACCGCCAGCACTTCGCCGACCCCAACCAGATGGGCTACCAGCAACTGGACATCGAACAAATGCGCCAGCAAGTCCAGCCCCTCACCCCCTCCCCAACCCAAACGCCCTAGGGGAACGGTAGGGGAATACTTCGACTCTGACCTCCAATGACCCCATAACGGACCAAATACAGTTATCGCATTGCAAAACAACAGTAAAAACAAGCGGACAACAGATTCAACAACACTGAATTTCAGCGAATTGAAATGTTAGTTTGGTGGAATGGGAAAAAGATTGTACTTTTGCAGTTTAAAACAACGACGATGACCACAATGAAAAAGATACTCCTGACCCTCTCCCTGGTGGCACTGACCCTGCCCGCCATGTCGCAGATGGGTGAAAAAGCCCTCAACCGGCGCTACCAGAACGAGATACGCGACTCGTTGGCCGACGTTGTGCTGCAGCGCCAGCGCGCCATGCAGCGCTACGCCGAGCAGTGGCTCACCGCACTGCCCAACGACCAGAAACTATACGACGAAAGCCACATCAGCGTCGGCTGCGACCTGGTCGACACCACCTTCGCCGACGGCACCATGCGCCTCGACCTCGTCTACCGCCTCTCCTACAACTGCAAGCACCTCGAAGGCTACACCGACGACTACCCGCTGGGCAACTACGACGTCGACTCCTCCAACTCCTGCCGCGCCATCTGCAGCCTGACCAAGCACTTCGTCGAGAACGTGCTGGCCGAACACTTCATCCCCGGCCGCGAAGTCGAGCTCACCCTCTCCTCCTCCGCCGACGGCACCGAATTCGCCACCGCCGTGCCCTACGACGGCCGCTACGGCGAGTTCCGCTACTGCCCCGTGGTCTTCAACGGCGAGCGCCTCCGCATCTCCGTCGAACGCACCACCGGCATCAAAAACAACTGCCAGCTTGCCTACCTGCGCGCCCAGGCCGTCCGCGCCAACCTAGAAGAAAACATCCCCGCCCTGCAGCGCACCACCAACAACTACCGCTACGTAACCCAGTCGTACAAAGACTCCATCAACACCCACTACTACCGCCGCTCGGCCATCGAGATACGCATCTCCGACGTCTACTCCGAAACCGTCGCCCGCATGCGCGCCGAACGCATGCAGGACAACTACGTCGACTACAACATCCCCCTCACCACCCACCGCAGCCCCGACACCTACGTCCTCATCATCGCCAACGAGCACTACTCCCCCGCCCTCATCCCCGACGTGCCCCACGCCCACAACGACGGCCAGGTGCTGCGCCAGTACTTCGTCCGCGCCCTCGGCGTGCCCGAACGCCAGGTCAAAGTGCTCACCGACGCCACCCGCGCCGACATCCAGCAGGAAGGCATCCACTGGCTGGCCGAACTCTCGCAGGCCGTCGCAGGCAAAGGCGACACACCCACACCCCGCGCCAACCTCATCGTCTACTACGCCGGCCATGGACTGACCGACCTCGACGGCGTCACCTACCTACTCCCCAACGGCATCCAGACCGACGACATCAAAAGCCTCAGCGGCAAACCCAGCCGCTGCAAAAAGAAACAAGCCGCCGACAGCAACCGCTACGACATCGTGCTGAGCAAGAAAGAAGTCAGCCGCCTGACCGCCCAATGCCTCTCGGTCGAAGCCCTCTGCAACGCCTTCAAACCCTACCCCGTGAAAAACCTCACCGTCGTGCTCGACGCCAGCTTCGACGGCCACGGCCGCGACGGCAAGGCCATCCTCCGCGCCGACCGCAAAATCGACCCCAAGAAAAAGAAACGCAAAGCCAACCTCCGTGCCGACGCCGTCGTACTCTACGCTTCCGACGACACCAAGACCGCCTACGCCTTCGACACCTACCAGCACGGCTTCCTCACCTACTTCCTCCTCAAGGAAATCAAATCGCAGGCCGACAACATCTTCCGCCTCACCTACCAGGACATCTACGAAAGCGTCGAGGCCAAACTCAACAAAGAATCCGCCCTGCAGAACCGCTGGCAGGAAATCAGCGGCCTGGCCGGCGGCAAATACAAAGACAACTGGCAACGGCTGAAAATTGAAAATTGAAACCTTAAACTTTAAACAATAAACCTAAACCCCCAAACCCACCCCATGGATAAACTCATCATCACCGCCGCCATCTGCGGCGCCGAAGTAACCAAAGAACAGAACCCCAACGTGCCCTACACCGTAGAGGAAATCGTGCGCGAAGCCAAGAGCGCCGTCGACGCCGGCGCCGCCATCGTGCACCTCCACGTGCGCCACGACGACGGCACCCCCACCCAGAGCCACGAGCGCTTCCAGGAATGCACCGAGGCCATCCTCAAGGAATGCCCCAATGTCATCCTCATCCCCAGCACCGGCGGTGCCGTCGGCATGACCCCGGACGAGCGCCTCGACTCCACCAACACCAACCCCATCCCCGAAATGGCCACCCTCGACTGCGGCACCTGCAACTTCGGCGACGACATCTTCGACAACTCCATGCCCACCATGCGCGCCTTCGGCAAACGCATGCTCGAAAAAGGCATCAAACCCGAATACGAATGCTTCGAAATGGGCCACCTCGACACCATCCTCACCATGGCCCGCAAAGGCGAGGTGCCCGGCGCACCCATGCAGTTCAACTTCGTCCTCGGCGTCCCCGGCTGCACCCCCGCCACCGTCGACAACCTCTGCTGGCTCGTCAACAAAATCCCCGCCGGCAGCACCTGGACCGCCACCGGCATCGGCCGCCACGCCTTCACCCTGGCCGCCCCCGCCATCGTCATGGGCGGCAACGTCCGCGTAGGCTTTGAGGACAACCTCTACATCGAGCGCGGCGTACTGGCCAAGAGCAACGGTGAACTGGTCGACAAAGTGGTCCGCATGGCCAAACTGCTCGGCCGCCCCGTCGCCACCAGCGATGAAGCACGCGAAATACTCAGCCTCAAACCCAGACACTAAACCGCACATGAAAAAAACACTCATCCTGCTGGCCGCCACCACCCTGGCGGTCAGCAACCTTGTAGCCCAAGAGCCCACCGACGAGATGAAGCGCATCTGGCGCCAGACCGTGGGCAAACGCGACATCTCCCAGCGCCACCTGCAAAGCAACATCGCCCTCAGCAACATACCGGCGCCCAAAAGCCAGGCCACCAAAGACCTCCCCACCGGCCGCGTATGGTTCCCCGGCGAATGGGAAGAGGTGCAGGCCATCGTCGTAACCCCCTACTATGACTACTCGCCTGCCGAAAGCCAGGGCCTCGGCTACTGGACTGCCGACCCACTGGTCTCCGGCTGGGCCGCCTACTATAAATACAATGAGACCCGCCAAGAGTGGGAAGAACAAGGCATGGGCCCCTACAAATCCACCATGGACACCCGCAGCACATTCGGAAAGATATTCTTCTACCTCATGGACGCCATCCAGCAGGGCGGCGCCGAAGCATGGGTGCGCGTGGAGAAGGAGTCCGACACCGCCACCGTCCGCAGCACCCTCACCCGCCTGAACCTGCGCAGCGACAACGTCAAGTTCCTCATCGGCCCCGGCAACTCGTTCTGGTACCGCGACTGCGGCCCCATCTGCTTCTACCACGGTGAACAGGACGAACTGGCCATGCTCGACTTCACCTACTACCCCGGCCGCGCACTCGACGACTCGCTCCCCTCCATCATCCGCTGGCAGAAAGGCATCGCCAACTACCAGACCGACATCGAATGGGAAGGCGGCAACTGCCTCGTCGACGGTGCCGGCATGGTGGCCACCAGCGACCACATCTACTCCGCCAACGGCGACCGCTATGGCCAGATTATCTGGGACGGACAGGACATCAACACCCTGAACTACAAACAGGTGAACCCGCTCAACCAAAACCAGGTAAAGCAGGCCCTCGCCCAACTCATCGGCCAGCGCTCCACCTACATCATCCCCGCCTATCGGTATGACGGCGGCACCGGCCACATCGACCTCTACGCCGACATGTGGGACGAGAACGGCTTTGTCTTCTCGGTGATGCCCGACAACTACAGCAACTGGGCCGACTATCGCACCGGCAGCCAGAATATCGACGACCTCACCTCCTATTCCACCGTCTTCGACCGCCCCTACTACACCATGGGCACCCTCCCCTTCCCCTCGAAGGACGACGGCAGCAACTTCGCCAACCAGCGCGAATACGACAGCTACTACACCCGCACCTACTCGAACCACACCTTCGTCAACAACCTCATCATCCAGCCCTGCTTCTCGCCTGTGGGAGCCGACAGCATGCCCACCGCTGAATGGGACCGCGCCAACATCGAGAAAATCAAACAAGCCTACCCGGGCTACACGCTCTACTGTGTCGACGTGCGCGAGTTCGACGGCAGCGGCGGCGCCATCCACTGCGTTACCAAGCAGATACCGGCCGACAACCCCGTCCGCATCCTGCACAAGAACATCCACGACACCGTCAACATCGGTGAGATGTCCGCCATACCCGTCAGTGCCGTCATCACCAACCGCAGCGGCATAGCCCACGCCGAGGTGATGTGGCGCGAAGTGGGGGGCACCGAATGGAACACCCTCCCCCTCACTGCCAACGGCAACCGCTTCAGCGGCGAAATGCCCCTGATTGTATCCGCCATACCGCAGCACAGCGTCGAGTACTACATCAGCGCCACCTCCAACAACGGCAAGACCATCACCAAACCGATGACCGCCAACCAGGGAGGCTACTACACCTTCACCTACTACACCGACTCCACCGCCGTCGACAGCAGCATGTTCGACTTCGAGACCGCTGCCCGCCCCGCCGAGAGCATCACCTTCCCCTTTGGCTCCAGCTGGGCCACCGAGGACAACTCCACGCAGGGCATCGAGGCTGTGGAGATGAACAAGCATTTCGGCCAGTTCTATCCCAACCCCGCCACCGAACAGGCGCATATCAACATCGACCTCACCGATGGCGAGCGCTACAGCGTCTCTATCATCGACGCCACGGGGCGCACCGTCTACAACGGCCAGCTGCCGATGGTGGGAGGCCAGATTGTCTACACCATCAACGCCAATCGCCTTGCCACCGGCACCTACCACGTGGTGTTCAGCAGCAAAGCGGGACAGGTTACCCGTCGCCTTATAGTGAAATAACCTTACGGTAGACCGCCAACAAGTCATCGAACAGACGACGGTCGGCAAAACGCTCCGCATGGGCCAGCCCCATGGCGGAGCGTTCTTTTCTCAAAGCGGGGTCGTTCCATAGACGGAGCATGCAGTCGGCCATCGCCTCCACATCGTCCGGGTCGACATAGAACGCACCCTCGCCGCCAGCCTCCTCGAGGCTCGAGCCCTTACATCCGATAGCAGGAACGCCCGCAGCCGCAGCCTCGAGCATAGGGATGCCGAAGCCCTCGATACGAGAGGGATAGACAAAGAGGTCGGCCATCAGATAGCAGGCTGGCAAGTCGGCAAAAGCCACACTGTGCAGGAAGATAAAATGTTTCAACAGTCCCAAATCCTGCAGATAACACTTGAGGTCTTCTGCATAGGGGGTACTGCGTCCCACAGCCACCAGGCACATATCCTCCGGCAGAATGCCACGCTCACGCAGCAGCTCCATTGCTTCCGCCGCAAGCTTGAGGTTCTTGCGTTCCTCAATGGTGCCTACATATAATATATAGCGGCCAGGCAGCCGGTATTGCTGGCGCACCTGCGCCCTCTGCGCTGCAGTTACCTGGGCGAAATCAAGCTGCTGTCCCTGGTAGACCACATCAATCTTATCCTCCGGCACCGACAGCCAGCGCACCAATTCCTGCTTGGTATACTCGCTGACGGCAATCACGCGGTCGGCTTCACGCGCCGCATAGCGGAACTTGAGGCGGTAGATGAAACGGTCAACAGGCTTGTAGTACACGGGATGATGGAGAAATATGACATCGTGGATGGTAACCACCGAAGGAATCCCCGCACGGCGGATGCCTATCGGCAACTCGTTGCTCAAGCCGTGATACAGCGCCACCTTTTGACGTCGCAATTCACGAGGAATGGAGAAGGTGCGCCACAGCGACGGCAAGCGGCGTCCCAGCCACGAGCGAGGCGACAACCGGCCATAGGCATCAGCCTCCGGCAGGTCGGCCAACTGGGTCGCCTTGGCGGCATTGGGAATGCAGAGCAGATAGTCGTGCTGCGGGGCGAACCGCCTCATTATACGTGCAATGAAGCGGCTGTAGTTACCCAGGCCGGTACGGTTCTGCGCTGCGCGTTTGGCGTCGAATGCTATCTTCATTGATGCTTGAATTTGGCTGCAAAGATACGAATAATTTCACGATGTCGGAAAATATGTGTAATTTTGCACCCCGAAAACGGCTATCACAACATGAACCAACGACACCGTAACAAACGTCGCGACGCATGGCGCTACCTGCTGGCGCTGCCACGCAGTTTGTGGTACAACCTCAAGCTGTTTCCAGCCAAACAGGCATGGAAAATGCCCCTGCTGCTGTCGCACCGCACCACGGTGGTCAGCCTGGATGGCAAAGTGGTTCTCAACACCGAAAAGCTGCGCATCGGGATGATAAAGGTGGGTTTTGCCACCTACCAAGGGACTAATTTCCGCCACGACCGAACACGCATCAACCTGCAGGGCGAGCTGCATGCCGAAGGCGACTGCACCCTCGGCGCGGGCAGCAGCCTGGAAGTGGGGCCGGAGGCAAAGCTCACCCTGGGCGACGGATTCCACCTCGGCCCGAAGTCGCTGCTGATATGCCACCATGCCATGCACTTCGGACACCGCAACCGCATATCCTGGAATTGCACTTTGATGGACACCGACCAGCATGCCCTCGTCGACCTGCAGGGCAACCGCACCAATCCGGACCGCCCCATCACCACCGGCGACAACGTATGGATCGGATGCGAAAGCATCATCACCAAAGGAGTGCAACTGGCCGACAACACGACGGTGGCTGCCGGAGCACGACTGGCGGGACGCTACGAGGAACCCTGCACGGTGCTGGCCGGCAACCCCGCCACGGTGGTGCGCCGCGGCGTGATGCGCCAATACCCTTCCAACTGAACCAACAACACATGGAGAAAATCAGCGCAATAATCATCACCCTGAACGAAGAGCGCAACATCGGACGCTGCATTGAATCGCTCACCGGCGTGGCCGACGAAATCATCGTGGTCGACTCGGGCTCGACCGACGCCACCGAACAAATCTGCCACCAAGCGGGCGTGCGCTTCGTACACCACGACTGGGAGGGGTATTCCGAACAGAAAAACTATGCCAACAGCCTGGCCTCCCACCCCTGGCTGCTCAGCATCGACGCCGACGAGGCCCTCTCCCCCACCCTGCGGGAAAACATTATCAATATAAAAAATAATAGGATGACGGAAAACACCGTCTACCACTTCAACCGGCTCACCAACTACTGCGGCCACTGGATACACCACTGCGGCTGGTATCCCGACCGCTGCACCCGCCTGTGGCACCAAGGAATGGCCACCTGGGACGGCATCATCCACGAAACCCTGCGCTACCACGCACCCCATACCGACGTCCATATCGACGGCGACCTGCTGCACTATTCATACTACTCCGTCAACGACCACCTGATCCGCATGACCAAATACGCACCCCTCACCGCCAAACGCGCATTCGACGAAGGCAAGCACTGCTGCATGGCCGGCGTCGTATTGAGGCCCATGTGGACCTTCTTCCGCACCTATATCCTCAAAGGAGGCTTCCTCGACGGGAAGGCAGGATACACCGTGAGCCGCATGTCGGCCTACAACACCTTTCTGAAATACACCATTTTACGCGAGCTCTACACCTCGCCGGCAAGTGTACGGTAGAGCGAATAGTACTGACTGACCATCTCGTCGGTCATCTTGTAGGGACCGTCCGGGTGGCCAATGACCACGATTTTCTGTTCATTCACCCCCTCGGCCACCAGCTGCCGCTTGACCTCCTCGCTCACCGCCACCACCACATCGCTGGCGCGGAAAGCATAGCGCATGCGCCGACGCCAAAAGAAACTGTCAATAAATGAAGTCTTATGGTGGAAGTCCACACCGAAGCAGGTAACGACCGTCTTCACATCGCGCCCGATGCCGTAGGGCAACTCCTCGTTGAGGCCGTGGAACACCTTTACCCTCTCGCCCTTGAGCACGGGGTTGAGGCGGTAGCGCACCCACGCCGACGGAAGCAGCCTGGCCATGCCGTCGGGAACATAGGTGGAGACATTGGCATAGCTCGTATAGCGGGTGCGGTAGACCGATTTGATGCGCGTGGAGAAAAGCAGCGCCCGGAAACCGGACACATAACGGCCTGCCAGACCATCAATCAAGGACCGGCCCCAGTCGCCCAACTCGCTGCCATTGCGCAGCACATTATTGGCTTCGAATCCTACCAGCATAACTTTTTTCAAAAAAACCGGTGCAAAATTACAACTTTTTTCACACATGCACGTTATCTCAACTGAATATTAGAACTTTTTAACAAAACAGCAACACCATGCCCCTACGCATCCCCGGCCAACAGGGCCCCTTCGACCACCTGACGGCGCAACAGAGACACACCCTCTACGAACGCGCAAGCGAACTGTTTTCCGACAACAAGCGCAGCCTTTTCGACCGCCTGGCGCCCCTGCGCACACGGCACCTCTGCGTCGTGCTCGAGGACATATACCAGAGCCACAACGCCTCCGCCGTCCTGCGCTCCTGCGACTGCTTCGGTGTGCAGGACGTGCACGTCATTGAGAAAAACAACCCCTTCAACCCGGCCGGCGACGTGGCCGTGGGGAGCTCCAAGTGGGTCGACTACTACCGCTACGGCAGCACCGCCGAGGCATACAAGGCACTGAAGGACAAAGGCTACCGCATCGTCGCCACCCTGCCGCACGAACGCGACCAGATGATTACCGACCTTGACATCACAGAGAAGACAGCCCTCGTCTTCGGCACCGAGCTGACCGGCCTCTCGCCCGAGGCTGTCGCACTGGCCGACGCCTACGTCAAGATTCCCATGTACGGATTCACCGAGAGCTTCAACATATCCGTATGCGCCGCCCTCAGCCTCTTCAGCCTCACCGAACGCATGCGCGCCGACAAACAGCTCGCCTGGCAACTCGGCGACGAGGAACTCATCGACCTCAAACTGCACTGGGCCTCGCAGGTGATACGCGACGGGGAACAGGTCATGATTGCGTTAATGCGTGAGTGCGTCAATGCGTGAGTGCTGACGCGACAAACACTAACGCCATAACGCAATCACACAATCACACACTAACGCAATCACACACTAACGCAATCACACAATCACACACTAACGCAATCAAAAAGTTGTAAAATTAAAAAAAATCGTATATTTGCCACCACAAAACAACATACCGTTTAACATCTAATCCATTGTATATGAAAAAGATATTAATAACCGCAGCACTGCTGATACTGGCCGCCGGCAGCACCATGGCCCAGAAAGCCATCCCCGAAAAAGAGGTAAAGGTGAACTACGTGAACGATTTCCAACGCCAGGAGAAGAATGCCACCGACGTGCAATGGTGGCGCGTGGACTCGCTGACCTACAAGGTAACCTTCCGCGACGCCGAGAAGAGCCGCACCGCCATGGTCTTCTCCAACAAAGGCATGGAAACCCACTACTACATCGAAAACCACTACCCCCACGCCATCACCGACACCGTCTCCCACCTCTACAAAGGCTACAGCATCACCGACGTATGGGTGCGCAAGGTGCGCAACAAAATGACCTACCAGGCCCGCATCGTCAAGAAGAGCGGCTTCCTGTGGTGGCGCAAAGAGAGCGACCCGAAGGTGCTCAACTGGGAGGTCGACGGAAAGTTCATCGGCGAGTAGGTAATAGGGTTTAAGGTTTAGGGTTTAAGGTTTAGGGTTTAGGGTTTAAGGTTTAGGGTTTACTGTATTTTTTTAAAGAAAACTGAAAAACGGGCGAATTCGCCCGTTTTTTTGTTACCTGAAATCAAGTAGGATGAGAGCCCTCATCTTCCCCTATAAACAATAAACAATAAACAATAAACAACAAACTATAAACTATAAACTATAAACCATAAACCATAAACCATAAACCATAATAGGGGCAGGAGGCCCCGGAATTGAACACATTTAATATAGATGTATCCGTTTAAGCATACCGATTCCCGCCCCGCATACGCCAGGAACAACTGGGGGAACGGTAGGGGAATGGTAGGGGAACGGTAGGGGAATACAAAGGCACTGGAAGGATATGGAAGGATATGGTACCATAAGTGAAAAATGGTGCCCGAAAGGTGCAGAATAGAGGTAAAAAAGTAACCAAAAACAGCATCAATTTCGGTAAAATGTGCTCCAAAAACACTATCGAGAAAAATTTTTCTTACAGATTTTCAATTATTTGCAGAAAATTTATCAAAAATATTTTTTCAGTATGTTTTTTTTTCCTACTTTTGCCGCCGAAATCAGATAAAAAGTTGACAAAACTGGTTTCTAAAACTTAAAAAACAAACAATAACATATCACCTAAAAACAACAAAACAACATGATGACAAGAGAGCAATACATTGAAAGTCTTCGCAAGATGAAGATGAACGTATGGTACATGGGCGAAAAGATCGACAACCCCGTCGACCACCCGATGATCCGCCCGTCGCTGAACTCGGTGGCTATGACCTACTGGCTGGCCGAGCAGCCCGAGTACCAGGACATCATGACCGCCACGAGCAACCTCACAGGCAAGCGCATCAACCGTTTCTGCCACCTGCACCAAAGCACCGAGGACCTCATCAACAAGGTGAAGATGCAGCGCCTCTGCGGCCAGAAGACGGCGGCCTGCTTCCAGCGCTGCGTGGGCATGGATGCTTTCAACGCCATCTTCAGCACCACCTACGAAATCGACCAGAAGCACGGCACGGAGTACCACCGCCGCTTCACCGAATACCTTAAATATGTACAGGACAACGACCTGACCATCGACGGCGCTATGACCGACCCCAAGGGCGACCGCAGCCTCAGCCCCAGCCAGCAGAAGGACCCCGACCTCTACCTCCACATCACCGAGGTGCGTCCCGACGGCATCGTGGTGCGCGGCGCCAAGGCGCACCAGACGGGCGCCGTCAACAGCCACGAGCACCTCATCATGCCCACCGTGGCCATGAAGGAGGAGGACAAGGACTACGCCGTCAGCTTCGCCATCGCCAGCGACGCCCCCGGCATCACCATGATCTACGGCCGCCAGAGCTGCGACACCCGCAAGCTGGAGCAGTACCACGACATGGACCTGGGCAACAGCGAGTTCGGCGGCCACGAGGCGCTGGTCATCTTCGACGATGTGTTCATCCCCAACGAGCGCGTGTTCATGTGCCGCGAGTACGACTTCGCCGGCATGATGGTGGAGCGCTTCGCCGGCTACCACCGCCAGAGCTACGGCGGCTGCAAGGTGGGCGTGGGCGACGTGCTGATCGGCGCCGCGGCGCTGGCGGCCGACTACAACGGCGTGCCCAAGGCCAGCCACATCAAGGACAAACTCATCGAGATGATGCACCTGAACGAGACCCTCTACTCGTGCGGCATCGCCTGCTCGTGCGAGGGCTGCAAGATGGCCGCCGGCAACTACCAGATCGACCTGCTGCTGGCCAACGTCTGCAAACAGAACGTAACCCGCCTGCCCTACGAGATAGCGCGCCTGGCCGAGGACATCGCCGGCGGCCTGATGGTAACCATGCCCAGCGAGGCCGACCTGCGCAGCGAGGAGATTGGCCACTACGTGGACAAGTACCTCAAGGGCGTCGACGGCGTGAGCACCGAGGACCGCATGCGCATCCTGCGTCTGATTGAGAACCTGACGCTCGGCACCGCCGCCGTGGGCTACCGCACCGAGAGCATGCACGGCGCCGGCTCGCCCCAGGCACAGCGCGTGATGATTGCCCGCCAGGGCGACCTCGAGAGCAAGAAGAAACTGGCCAAGAACATTGCCCACATCGACTAACCATGGATTGGAGAACCGAATATAAAAACCGCCTCACCACGGCCGAGAAAGCCATCGGCGCCATACGCAACGGCGACACGGTGGTGATGTCGGAGTGCGCCGGAGTGCCGCGCACGATGGTGAAAACCCTGGCCGAGCACCACGCCGACTACCGCGACGTGAGCATCTACCACATGCTCACGCTGGGCGACGGCGAGTGCTTCGCGCCCGATTGCAGCGAAAACTTTTGTCATCTTACCAACTTCCTAGGGGCCAACTCCAGACAGCACGTCTGGAGTGGCCGCGGGGAGTTCTTCCCGGCCTACTTCAAGGACATACCGGGAATGCTTGGCAAGGAGATACCCTGCGACGTGGCCATCGTAACGGTAACGGAGCCCGACGCCTTCGGCTACTGCTCGGTGGGCCTCTCGTGCGACTACAGCACCGCCGCCATCAAGAAGGCGCGCGTGGTCATCGCCGAGATGAACGACCAGATGCCCTACACCGCCGGCGGCACCCTGGTGCACGTCAGCGAGCTGGACCACATCGTGCCGGTCAACTACCCCCTGCCGGAGCTGGCACCCGCCAAGATAGGCGACATCGAGATGGCCATCGGACGCCACTGCGCATCCCTAATCAATGACGGCGACACGCTGCAGCTCGGCATCGGCGCCATCCCCGACGCGGTGCTGGCACAGCTGGGCGACAAGCACGACCTGGGCATCCACACCGAGATGTTCTCCGACGGAGTGGTCGACCTGGTGGAGCGCGGCGTCGTCAACGGCAGCAAGAAAACCCTCCACAAAGGCAAGCTGGTGGCCACCTTCCTCATGGGCACCCGCCGGCTGTACGACTTTGTGGACCACAACCCCGACGTGGCACTCTTCGGCGTGGACTACGTGAACGACCCCACCGTCATAGCCAAGAACGACAACATGGTGGCCATCAACTCGTGCATCGAGGTGGACCTCATGGGTCAGGTGGCCAGCGAGAGCATGGGCGCCAAGCAGTTCAGCGGCACGGGCGGCCAAGTGGACTACGTGCGCGGCGCCACCATGAGCAAGGGCGGCCGCAGCATCATGGCCATGCCGTCGACGGCGGCCAAGGGCACGGTGAGCCGCATCGTGGCCGCACTCAAGCCCGGCACCGCCGTTACCACCTCGCGCAACGACGTGGACTACGTGGTAACCGAGTACGGCATCGCCCACCTGCGCGGCCTGTCGCTCCCCAAACGCGCCGAGGCACTCATCGCCATAGCCCACCCCGACTTCCGCCAGCAGCTGCGCGAAGATTACGAGAAAACCTACAAAAACATCTAACCGACATGTTCACCGTAAAAAGCAACATACACCAATTCGACACCTTCGCCCGCTTCGCCGAGGCGTTCCAACTCGGCAAGGGCGACCTGGTCATCACCCAGACCTTCATCCACGAGCCCTACATCCGCGGGCTGAACCTGCCCTGCACGTTTGTGATGCAGGAGCAATACGGCGCCGGCGAGCCGAGCGACGAGATGATACAGCGCATGATGGACGACCTGCGCGGCACGGACTACCAGCGCGTGGTGGCCGTGGGCGGCGGCACAGTGATCGACATCGCCAAGCTGTTCGCCCTGGGATGCCTGGAGAACGTAACCGACGCCTTCGAGCGCAAGATACCCATCGTCAAGCGCAAGGGGCTGGTCATCGTGCCCACCACCTGCGGCACCGGCAGCGAGGTAACCAACATCAGCATCGCCGAGCTGAAGCAGAAGCACACCAAGCTGGGGCTGGCCGACAACGCCATCCTGGCCGACGACGCGGTGCTGGTGCCCGAATTGCTCACCACCCTGCCCTTCAAACCCTACGCCTTCAGCGCCATCGACGCCCTGATCCACGCCACCGAGAGCTACCTCTCGCCCAAGGCCACCCCCTTCTCGCGCCTGTTTTCGGAGGAGGCCATCCGCCTCATCCTGCCCATCTTCGCGGGCATCGCCAGGGAGGGAGCCGACTACCGCTTGGGGCACCTCGAGGCCATGCTGCGCGCCAGCACCTACGCCGGCATCGCCTTCGGCAACGCCGGCTGCGCGGCCGTGCACGCACTCTCCTACCCCCTCGGCGGCAACTACCACGTGGCCCACGGCGAGAGCAACTACCAGTTCTTCACCACCATCCTCGACTTCTACGCCAAGCGCAACCCCACGGGCGACATCACGAAGCTCAACGCCCTCTACGCCAGCCTGCTGGGCTGCGGCGAGGCGCCCGAGGTGCTCTACCCGGCATTGGACAAGGTGCTCTCCTGCATGGTGCAGAAGCGCCCCCTGCGCGAGTACGGCATGCGGGAGGAGGAGTGCGAGCAGTTCGCCGACAGCGTGCTCGAACGGCAGCAGCGACTGCTGGCCAACAACTATGTGCCGATGAGCCGCGAGGAAATCGTCAGCGTATACCGAAAACTGTACTGACACCCTCTAGGGGAACGGTAGGGGATCTCTAGGGGAATAGTTCGACAATGGTAGTTTATGGTAGCTTATGGTAGCATACAACGCAAAATCCCTACAAAAAGCAAAGAAAACCAACACATTAACATAAAAAAAACAACAAAATGACCGAGATACAACAAATGATAGCCAAGGCCCGCGCCGCGCAGGCCATATACATGAACCACTTCGACCAGGACGACGTCGACCAGGCCGTGAAAATCACCACCCGCACCATCTACGACCACGCCGAGGAGCTGGCCCGCATGGCCGTCGAGGAGACCGGCATGGGCGTCTACGAAGACAAGGTGGCCAAGAACCGCAACAAGTCGAAAGGCGTCTGGTGGGACCTCAAAGGCAAGAAATCCATCGGCATCCTGGGCATCGACGAGCGCACCGGCCTCATCGAGATAGCCAAGCCCATCGGCGTGGTGGCCGGCGTAACGCCGATGACCAACCCCATCGTAACCCCGATGTCGAAAATCGCCTTCGCGCTGAAGAGCCGCAACGCCATCATCATCGCCCCCCACCCCAAGGCCAAG